>Ga0325410_1000061_pt1 | contig 96319 bp, 54 predicted proteins | sample PopdelMetagenome_16_FD_206182 | JGI IMG/M metagenome (GOLD analysis project Ga0325410, IMG submission 206182) | Populus deltoides microbial communities from Bellville, Georgia, United States - Xylem-PdIQD-R3 | ecosystem: Host-associated > Plants > Phyllosphere > Stem > Wood/Secondary xylem... | reverse complement strand
CTTAGACTATGTGAAGCTCCGGCCCACAAAGTATTTTGGGCTTCAGTGGCCCATTAAAATCTCCATTGCTCTAGATTTCACATCTTGAAGATATCTACGATGCTCATGCATGCATATTATCTTCTAACAATTTTTTTTTAATTATTTTTTTAATTCTATATCTTCTAGCATTGACATTACAGAAAAGGCCAGCTTCTTCTCTCAATCGTTCCAATCCCACATGCTTTCCAGTAGGATAATAATTTGTTTTTGAACAGCGACTTAATATTTGATTATTTGGCAGCTCCCGATGATCTTGTCCACAGTTTGTTGCTTCTAATTAAACACTATGAATTTAAGTATTCTTGCATGCATTGTTATTATTAGCTAATTAGAAAGACTTTGGCCACCATATTACCTTATATATTCATATCTAATCACTTGTTAATCGGTATAACTTTTTAGTCTAATAAATTAAGAGTGAAATTAAGTTATTAGTAGAAACCACCCGTTTGTTTTAATGTTTTAAAAATATTTTTTTAAAAATTAATTTTTTAAATATTTTTTTATATTTTCGGATCATTTTAATATGTTAATATGTTATATTTTAAAAAACAATCTCTACAGTCATCTAATAGGTGGTTCAATAGTAAGAGCTTAAGACTAAAAGGTTTACTTCTCCTGTGGTCTCAAGTTCGAGTTCTATGGTTGCTAATATGATGGTCACTGGAGACTTACATGTTCGTTAACTTCAGGGTTTATGAGATTAATTAAGGTACATGCAAACTAACCCAAACACCCACATTAATAATAATAAAAAATTCCCACTATCTTAAATGTCTTCTACAATTATAATAAAAAGACAAAAGTTTGAGTCTACCTAGAGTGTAACACATGGGACAAGAAAATTAATGTCTTGTTGCTAATTGTTTGATCGAGGGTGTCCTTTTAGTTTTAGTTTTTGTTTTGTTTTCTAGGGTTTGTGTTTCTTTGGAATGCATTGTCAAAGGAAGAGCTTTTTTACTTGTGTTGTGGTCACACTTTGCATCATTATGGGCCATTCGATGTCGCTACTCCCACGTATAAACATTTAGTTTAGGAAAGCACAACCACATGATTACCACTTCATTACTTTTTTAATCGTCTTCGACATTGATATGTGCGTGGAAGAACAAGCAACAAGGTTTTGTAATATTCAACGTATCTTAATTTTATTCGTGCACGACTGTGCTCCCACCTCCAGATTTATTCATGAAATATATACAAAATATATATTCCCTATTTTTCTCTTCGAATTTATCTAAAGATTATCACTAGAAACTAATACATAGGACAAAAGACCATGAATGGAGAAATAGGAGTATAGATGCCAGTCTCAGTCTCAGTCTCAGTACCATATACATATCTTTCTTTCTTCTTCATGAGATTTTTGGATCAACTTTTACGTATAAAATATAGTTTTTTAGTTAAAAAATTTAAGCGGATCATTCATGCATTTAGATTAATGAATTACAAAAACCTCTCACTAATGATTTTTTTATATATATTAGTTCATCAAAACCTTCAAAAAAATTATTCAAAAATATTCAAAAACAAGAACATAAGCTATTCCAAGCACGCAGTCAATCCACTCCTAGATAACTGTAAGAATCTGGTAGTTCCAAAGTGCTTCTTCTTTCTGAGGTCATAACGTTGTCTGAAGGGACTGGAGTTTGACAAATAATGTGTGGACTCATGAAGGCTGCATTGTAAAATAAGTGTTTTTCCCCGGCTTTTTAATATTTATTCTTCTGTTTCGGTTAAAACCAAGTTTCTTACAAATTTAATTTTTTTTTTACTTAAAACTAATTTTTTATATATATTTTATATCGTTTAAATGTGGTGATGTAAAAAATAATTTTTAAATAAAAAATACTTTGAATTATAACAGTACCACACTATTAAAAAATTAATTCAACCCAATAACTTAAACTGTTAGGTAAAGTCTAAGGATATAATTTATATTATTCTTTAACACATCATCTCAAGTGAAAGCTTTTGAACTTAAAACTTGCACAAGCTCATATTATCTTGTCATCGATACTTTGATACCATATCAAATAACCATCTCAACCCAATAATTTAAACTGTTAAATGAAATCTCAAAATATAATTTATATTATTTTCTCCTGAACACTAAATCAAACTCACTTTGATTGAGCATGGAAACACCCCTAATGTCTGTCATAAAACTTCCCCACCGAAACACTTCCCTCTATCATCAGAGCATCAAGAAGAAAAGACCAGGGCCTGAATATATATATATATATATAGCTAATTCACTAAAAAATAGAACCAGAAAATTAGATAAAGATTAGATCCATCTCCTATCTTTCTAACAAGATTACGAGCTAAAGAGATTGTTACAGAAACATTGTTTGTCTGCCTACCCTAGCAAAGATTCCTTCCCTTTTAAATTTTATCTTAACAACCCCATACAAATAGTTTTGTAAGCTTAATAATATTGCATAGTCTGGTCCGAATGGTTAGGTATCTGTCTTAAATCAGGGGCGTAAAGGTTTTTATTCAACTTATTTAACTTAAAACAGAATTAATTATGAGAGACAGGACCTTTATATCCGGACCATTATGCAATCATTATAAATTAAGCCAAGTTCGATTTAAATTTTAGTGATCTGCTACACCAAACATGTATGCCATGTTCATCTGGCAATTGGATTTTAATGGTGAGTGGAAGTTGCTATTTGTGTTCACAAATTCATACATTTCGTCAAGTGCTCCTCTAGTGTTTTTTTTTTAAATAATAATCGTTTGAAATTGAATATTCTATACGTTTGTGAGTCAATTGTTCTCTCAATCTCAGTTTGTCAATTTGCGTCAGAAATAATAATAAGACAATTGTATTCGGTTCAACTAGTATATATATTGACACGGGCTCCAGGTGGGTCATTATTATTTTTTTAAATATAAAAAAATATTAAATATATAAAAAAACATTTTAAACATCTTGAATTTCATAACTATATCAGACTCAAATATTTTAGATCTGGCCAACATGCATGAATGTCAGACTGCATTTGGGTCTGATATCAAACATGATTGCCAAACCCAAGCTACTCGGGTGGTGTGGGTGCCAGACTCAAGTAGTTTGGATCTGGCAATCCATATCAGACCCAAGCAAATAACAAATAAACATAGAATAATTATGTATTTTAGTTGTTAGGAAAGAGAAAAGAACGAAAAAACACAAACAATTCATCACCAACTGCAATCCAGTTATGATATATTTACACGCGGCACCACCTTGTGGAAAAAACCATGTTTGCGCATCTAGTTATATAGCGAATGATCATATTTGATTACCGGAAAAATATTTTTAAAATTTAAAAAAAAAAGTTACTACATGTCATACTCAACTCCGAACTCGACAAGGGGACATGTATGCTCATCGTGTTCAAAATTTAAGAGAAACCAATGAATTGGAAGAGGATTCTTGTTGAGGCTTTCAAAGTCAAGATATCAAAATACAAATTTGATTTTTCTTTCTTTCCTTCCGTTTCCTTTTCTTTTTTCTATAAAGAATCCATAATGCCAACGTCTATAAAACAGAAAGAGTAATCACTTGATTCTTTGTGTTGTTCACAATTGCTGATAAAAAGGCAAGAAAGAAAATCCCCACCATAATATTCATAGCCGCCACCTACTACTATGCGTATCTCCCACAAAAAGCAAGAGAAATGTTTCTTTTCAATTAATCCAATATCGAGATGGGAGAGGGAAATTCTGGGTTGTGGGTGCTGCAATGATGAAATGTCTCTATTGCAATATTGGGGATGAGCAAGCAGACTACAACTCATGCATGCACAGTTCCTCACGCACAAGCAAGCATGCTGATATGGTGTCTCCTCCATGATATAAACTTGCTTTTCTTCTAGCAATTGATTGGATGTCTGACCGTCACCCCTCCATTAAGGTCTGGCATGAAAAGTATATCCTTGATTGACCTGGGCATGATCACTCCCTTGCAAAGGCCGCTAACCATTTTATTTCAGGTGGTGGTTGGAGGGTGATAGAGATTGTTTTATAAAAATATATATATTAAAAAAATATTTTTTTATTTTTTAAAATTATTTTTGATATTAATATATTAAAATAATTTTAAAATATTAAATTTAAATAAAATAAATTAATTTTTTAAAAAACATTTTTAAATGTAAAAACAAATGGAAGCTGTGTCGAGAGAGAAATACAACGCAGCATGTAAGCAATTTCGTATTCGGCTTGTAAGTGTTTGTTTTAATATTTCTTTTATCAAGTGCTCTAAATTCAAATTAGACCATCCATTCTTTTAGCTAAATCAAATATTTTTGTAAAAAAAACTTTAGATTCATACAGTACTTCAAGTTAAAATATATTTCAACTAAATGTATTAAAGAATTGATATAAAATTATTGTTAACCCTTCTTCGAACTTGTTTCGAAGTATTGTTGCAATTATTTTAAAAATAAATTATTCAGAAATGTATTAAAATAATATTTTTTATTTTAAAAAAGTTATTTTTTATATCATCACATTAAAATATCTAAAAATATTAAAATATATATTAATTTTAAATAAAAAATTTTAATTTTTAATTTTTTTAATATTTTAAAAACGCAAAAACATGCGTTATTACAGAAGCTGAGTGATTGAATATTCTCTTATTTGTAGAGAGTTTAGCACTTAGAACTTAGAAGCATTAAATTATAGAATCCTTGAACGGTGGTACACTGGTACTTGGCATGGCAGAGCTGTAGCCTATGGATAGCCCTGAGATCAAACAGTGTGGCAAGTACACTACACATAAAAGAGTTCTGCCACCCTCTGTAATGGAGGGCTAGCACTTGTACCTCGCCGGCCTCCAGATCTAGTCGAGCCAACCCTAATCCAGTAGGGAAGACAAAGTTGTTGTATCTAGCTAGCCCGAAGCAGTCCCTAGCTTGGTTAGGGTCCAACCCTAATCTGTTCTGTACTCGTAACGACTGTGCTCTGTCACGAAACATAACTTTAACCTTGTTCAATTACAGGGTGTTTTATCAAACTGGTATAGTTTGGAAGAAAAAAAAAATTCAAGGTACAGCAAGTTATAGAAAAACAATGGGGGAAATAGTATATTTTTATGAAAATCATTTACTATGTTAGGTAGAGTCTAACTTTGTTTTAAGTTTTTATTTATTTTTATTAAATTTGATATTTTTAGTTTGAATTTTAATTATTTAGAATATTTATTTATTATTTTTAGACGTTTCAAATGCTATTTCCTCACTAACATCGAGCATTTGCTTTTTACCATTTCTTTTTTCATCAAAGATTAGAAGATGTGTTCATTTATTAAAAATTAAAGAGATTTTTCTATAAAAAAATACCTAAAAAATAAAAACTATAATTTATAATATTCATCTTAATATTTTATATTTATGATATCTAATTACAGAATATAATTTTGTTATTAAAATTTAAAAACTATAATGACAAGTTTATATTTTTAACTTGAAAAAATACTATACTATATTTTTAATAATATTTAAATTTATGACATTTACTAAATTTAAAAATATAAACAAATAATTTTAACATTTTACATTATTGAAAATAGTGCTTGAACATAATTTCAGATCTGTATTATTTGAAAAACAGTGAGAAACATGTATTGAGAAATTATGAAAAACTTCTAAAATGTGTTTTTCAGACTTATTATAAATCTTGGATGAGAAAATATTATATTTAAATAAAATTTTCTAATTTTCTTTTTTCCGGCTCCAATTTTCTTGAAAATTAAAATGTTTTTCCCGACCAGCAACGAAAGAGAGCGAAGTTAGAAAGAGTGCGCACGTAGCCCAAGGACTAACCTGTAGAGACTTTTATTTTTATTTCTACTATTAATTTAAATGATTGAAGCCCTTCTAGAATCTGGGTGGATTCATTCACATAGTTCTGTCAAGATCATGAGTCAGAAAAGGATAAGAGAGGAAACAGCAGCAAGCAACAATGGCTAACCATCCATCAATGGAACTTCCCTCGATTGATTTTTTAAAAAATCGATAAAAGTGTATTTTTAAAAACAAAAAATATTGAAATTGTATCTGTTAGAAAGTACAAGGACCAAAATTAACTTTTCATGTCAAATTTAAAGTTATCACCTAATTCTCTCTTAGTTTTTTTCTATATTCATATCATATAATCGAGTACCCTAACTTTCATTGAAGTATCAATTTGTTCTTGTTATTATTATTATTATTATTTATCATTGAGACCTTTAAAAATCCATGTGATTAGTTGTAAATCTTAATCATTGGGTTCATAGTTCCGACAATGTTCTCTCTTTTTCCCATTATCCATCATCACTCCTTCCCCGCGTCTGATTTAATGTCTTCCTTGTCATTACCACTATTAAGAGTATTATTTAATGCACCAACAAAAATCCTTTTTTAAATAGTTATAGTTCAAGAAAAATATAATAAAGAGAGAAGAGGTAAAAGAGAATTAGTATAAGAGAAAAAGGAAAGGAAAAGAAAGGGCAAAACAAGCAAAGAATTTCCCTAATCTCAACTTTTTTTTTCTATTTGAATCTAAGAGATTGTTTGAAAAAACGGGCCAAAAATGTATTTTTAAAAAATTTAAATTTTATTTGCACTAAAAATTAATTATTTTTTTATGTTTTGAATCATTTTGATGTCCTGATCTAAATAATAATTTTTAAAAATAAAAAAAAATTATTTTGATGCATTTCGGCATGAAAAACATTTTGAAAAGTAACCACAACCATACTCTCAAACAAGACTAAGTGACTTCTCTTATTCAAGTTTCTCCTTTGAAAATTATTAAATTACAACCATAATCCCAACACTCCATAATTAATTTCTAACTCCTATTCAATATGAGTATAAATTTAGATTAAAAAAAAATTAAATTTTAAGAGGAGAATAATGGTGCACTTTACACATGCAACTCCCTTCCTCCTTGATCTCTAGCTTTTAATCCCCTTAATTCTTTATAAAAAGAAATAGCATAGTTAGAATAATATTAATATTATACACGACTACTTTCTCTGCAACTCTTTATTATTATATTTTTTTTCTTTAAAAAGCAGTGCATCTTCATTGAAAAATTTATTAGCCATATTAAAAATTTATTATTATCCTTTTTTTTTTTCTGAAACTGGTAAATCTCTAATCCAATTAGCATCATAATCACTTATAGTTATTTCTCTTTTAAGTAATTTGAACCACCATAAAATAAGGTGATGACTGATGACCCTCCATGCTTTTATGATTGCAGCATTGTTCGAGGCATTGATTTGATTTCGTGATCAACTCATCTAATCTTGATATCTTGATGATTGCAGCTTTGTTCGAGGCATTTGATTTCATGATCAACTCCTCTGATCTTGATGATTGCTGACATAGAATAGCCATATGATTTACACATAGATCTCAAATATGTTTTTTTTTTTTTTTTTACCATAATGTAATACTCAAATTAATAAATTTACAAATGTTAACTATGCTTTAAGTTTAATTTTTAAAACCAAATGATTCCCCTCTATCTAAGTAATAATTTGTTTTTATATGTTTAATTAATACATGAAAAACAAACATATTTAAAATAAACCTTAAATCCGAATAATACATATTTATCTAATGTTTTTAAGATATTATATGTAGTTTTTTTTATACATTAAATTAAAGATATAGAAAATAAATTAAAAACTCACCCATTTTATAAAAACATACTAAATCATTTCCCGTTATAAAATTATAGCCTCATATATTCGAAACTAATGATGAAATTTTTAATTTGTTGGATTCAACAATGTTTATGTACCAAAACCGGGTGGGAATCGAGAAACATTATTCTTTTTCAACCTTTTAATATATATATATATATATATATTACAAGTATCTTGATCATATTATCTGATCATTTGACCCATTCTAAAAGCACCCTCCATGCTTTATACAGAACAACAAAATATACTTTTAGCCTACACAAAGTGAACATGGTGCTTTTTCTTAAAAAGAGTACACTGTGCACTGAAACAAGAAAAGAGCTTTTGTGATCTAATTCCCATGCCTGCCTACTGCATCAAATCATTCACGGGGAATGGTAAAGTGCGTGCGACAAAAGAAGATAAAGCTACGACAAGGATGGAGAAATCTTTTTTCACGAGTGTAGTTTGAAAAGAGGGAGATGGTGGCCTGGGTTCGGAGCAAGTGAGGACAATTATGATTGTGGTTTGGAACAGACTCAGATGGGTTGGAGCCTCCATTGCCTTTTCATTTCTTCAACTTTTTTTTTAATATTATTATCAATATAGAAGTTAATATCAGTTTGTATCTCGATTAATCATATTAGTATTAAAATTTAATCACTCTAAAATTTATAAAATTCAAACTAATAATATCTAAAAAAACAAATTTAAAATATAACTGATTAAGCTAATTATTTCTTCTAATGTTTAAATAACCATATTACTGACTCAAAGTTTGTAATTTAGGGTTGGGTTTTGGTCCCACGGATCTTGGATTGGGTTCCACAGAATTTGCTGCCACTATCTTTCAAGGACGGAGCAGGTTGTGCTGCCGAGGTTTGCAGCTAAGAAAATTCTGGCATAAAAGTTTATTCTTCTCTTCTTTTTGTTGTTTTTTATTTATTTATTTATCTAACAGAACTTGATCATCATTGAATTAGGAAGACGCTAAGTGAGGTCTCTGTAGGTTAGGCCACTAGCTCTCCATCTTGTGGACCATTGAGGCGTGAAGCTCATATCATTATCGACTCAAGGAACTGGATTCGTCTTCTTTCTGGACAACTAGTTTTTTATATGAACCACATGACTTGAATAAGAAGTTGTGATGCCTTCCCCTTGGTTTTTAGTTTTTATTTTTAACTGCAGCTAAAACTTTTAAACTACGGGTAAGTAAAAAAATGGTGTGATAAAAGAAATAATGGAAACAAAAAAAAAATCAAACAAAGAAATCAAACCGAAAAAAAAGATTTAAAATATAAAAAAATTAGTTGGGTTTGCTTTCGGTTTCAGTTTAAAATATTTGAAACTGAGTAAAACCAAATCATTTTTAAACACCACCTACTTTATTTAAAAAATAAAAAAAATAAGATTTCACATTTGTTAAAATTCATTTTTTTTCATGTTATTTTATAGTAAGTTAGGTTACTATATGAAATGAGAGCTGTTTTTGGAATTCCTGAAGCTGCTTCCTAGCTGCGAGGGTTTGGACTCAATTTCCAAAAACAAATTAAGCATTGGCATCTAGCGTCTGGAATCACGCATCAACCTGTATTTTTTAAAAAATAATTTTTTTTTTTAAAATTAATTTTTTTATGTTTTGGATCGTTTTGATGTGTTGATCTCAAAAATAATTTTTAAAAATAAAAAAACATCATTTTGATATATTTCGGTATGAAAAACAGTTTAAAAAACAACCGTAATTACACTCACATGCTATTAAAATGTAGTTAGGTAATAGATGAAGAGGAATGAATCAAATGATTATAGGTAATGATAAATAGAAAAATAATGGGGTAAGAAAGTTGACATATAGCACCAAGGCATCATTTTCTTTTCTTTTACATCTAGCTAACGGGGTTAAATGCTTCCCACGGGTGGCAAAAGTTCAGACACATTTAAGCAGTTCAGACTCCAATCCTTCTTTATCTCAATACACTTTGGTTAAAAGTTTCGAAGAATTTGATGTTAGAATTTTCAATCAATCATAACCTATATATAAAATATATGCCATAGCCCTTTTCGAGACTTTCTACCATTTATCCTCGAAACATCGGCGTGACAGGTAGCATCATCCTGATCCACACTTGGCATGGAGTACTGAGGTAAAGTAAGAGAATCATGCAAAACATTATCACAACATTGTAGTAAATTCTCAAAGCTAATTAAGCTAACTTTTTTATGCAAGCCCGTTCACCTGTCTTGCTTTCTGCATCGCCTTTCTCTGTGCTAAGCTAACGTGCACTTTTGATAGAGAGCACATTTTTCATGTCCTAGTTATTATAGCCCTCACCACCAAAGCTATGCCTAAGCTAATGCCTCACTGTGCCATGGGCAATATTTCAGCTGCATCTTGTGTCATGTGTGTGTTACAGCTAGCTAGCTATATCTCGAGGCTCTTGCTTGACATGAAATAGCCTTGCACCTGTGAGCTTTTTTCTGTTCAGAGTTTTGATATTTCTTGGAATTAATTTCTTTAAATTCTTGGCTGTCGGTTTAAGTAATTAATTTTGTTTGACTTACTGGCCTGCGTACTGTGGAAGGTTTTGGAGTTTATCACCACTTGCTTTATAGTTTAAATGAATTGGGTGAGAGCGTTAATTATTAATGAATAATGATTGCTAGCATTTTTCACATTTTCACGCTACGGAGTGTGATCAATATCAAATCTTAATTTGAACTGGTTTATCAAAGTAAAAAAGAACCCCCCCCCCTAAAAGAAATAATTAATTAATATAAAATCAATTCCTCAAATATGATTTCAATTAAATCTCAAGTATTTAAATTAAATTTAGTACAAAACTGATCATATTTTAATCATCAACATCGTAATCACAAGAAAGGGATTGAAATAATTTATATCTAATGATTTTTTTTATTGTTTTTACAGGGAAAAAAATACAAATATAGCATGAATATACATAGTTTTGTTTCCCTCCACTTGTTTGTTTCTTTCTTTCTTTGGGCACAATAGAGTAAAAAATAGAAACAAAATACCCATCTTATCTGCACGCAAACTAGAGGAGGAGATCCGATGTGAGGAGTTGATCATAATCGAGCCATGAATTCAGCACTCTGGTTGTCTTCCTGAAGGACATGAGTGCACCGAAAGTGAGGGTGGGAAGATAGGAGAGCTGCCTGGATTTCCAAAATAAGACAAAGGTTGGCAACCGGAGGTAAGATTAATTAAGCGAAGTCTGATGATTTTAGAATGGTTATTTTTAACTCAAAAGGACCGATTTTATTGAAATTACCAGCATATTTCTCTCAAGTAGAACAATAAGAAACGTGACAAATCATTCAGAATCCGTTTGTTTTTATATTTTAAAAAAAAATTGATTTTTTTTAAAATTAATTTTTATATATTTTTAAATTGTTTTAATATATTAATATTAAAATTAAATTATAAAAAATAATCACTAACATAATAAAAAAAAAAATCTTGAAACGTAACTGGCTACTCTAGTGCATTCTCACCGCAAAAAGATTCCAAATTCTGATTAGGATAGGCAAATACGACATAAATAAGCTAATTCAACTACATGCTATATAGTTAAGGCAGCCGCCAAATTGGAAAAAATTGCGTTCAATAAATTTCTTGGAGAAGATCTCCCACAAGCCAAATCTTGGTGGGTTCCACTTCCACTTCCACTTGTCTTCCAAGATATTTCATATTTGTAATGACCAGAGCAAGTTGCAGAGAATCTTCTTGACTCAGGTGGTGGCTTTTGCTGTGGAATACGGTAATTTAGCGGTAGAATTTGTTTTTAAAGTATTTTTTATTTAAAAATATATTAAAATAATATAATTTAAGAGCACAGTTTAAAATATAATTACAAACAGTGTAGCCATGCAAGCTGAGGGATGTCGCTGACTCGTAGCTAGCTAGGATCTTTTGGTCTTCTGCTTTTGTATTTAGCTTTGCGTTTTAGCTTCTCTGGATGTTGATGTTTGGTTTTGGAAGCTTCCAATGCTGTATTAACGACAAGAGTATTCCTTTTCTTCCCTTGGAATCCCATTCCAAACAAGCACGCAAGGACGACGGGCTCGTCGCAAAAGAAAATCCAATTCAAGTCTTCTTACTTTCTTTAAATCTCTCTCGTATTTATCCGTTAGATTGAAATTCTATAATTCAAGTTATAGATTTAAATAACAATATAAAAAATAAATTAAAAAATATTATAGAGTTCAATCATTAATAAACTTGATGTTAAAAAATAAAAATGAAATTAATAAAAAATATATATAGAATGAAAAAACAATACTATTAAAGTGAATAATATTTTGTAAGGAGATTTATAATAAAATCCCATCTCTTTTCATTTTTGTTATTTTTTTATAATAAAATTTAAAATAATTTTTTAATTATTATCTTATCAGAATATACTGTTGAGAACAATATAACATATTGAGTTTTTGTTTTGTTCTGGAAACCAGGCGACAAGTTTTCCTGCTCTTCAAGACCTCTCCAGGAACCACGCTGAACTTTAGCTGTTCATGTTAGATCCCCCGTCTCCTTATCTTTCTTTTTCTCGCTTCTCTGTTTGTTTTTTATTTTAATAATATTTTTTTATTATTTTTTAATTATCAAATAAAAATAAGGCATGCTTAAGCTAATTCGGCTCTATTGTTCACATGTCCAGCACATCTTACTTTCATGTTCCATGCACTTTTTTAACACACACATTTCACCCTAGAGCGTTTTTTGTTTTGACAAGTAACTTGTTTTCTAAGAAAATATGAATGACTAGTCACCTCAACCTAGCTAGACCACAGCTATTAAAGTCCAAACCTAGCAGGAAGTTTGTCACGACTTTATTATAAACATATTGCCATGTCTTAAAGGATTTGTTTCAGTAAATGGAGTTGGAGTACAAATAAATAAAGAGTACTATGTTTTCTTTGTATTCTTTCATTGCTTCCGTCTATTCTTAATGGGAGTATGATTCGATATTTGACGTTTTACATATATTTTTTTCCATTTAAACTAGTTAGCATATGTGAAGGAACTTAAAATTTTGAATTATAATTTTGAAACCTCGTATGTATTTTTTTTACGTTTTATTTTATCGTAACTTATAAATCTCAGGGCTTCTATTGAAGATATACATAATTGTTAACTTCAAAATTCGTGAGATTAATCAAAATAAGCGTAAGTTAATCCAAATAACTACATTAAAAAAAATATATATATTATTAACGTGAAACATCGTAATTAAATCAAACCCAAGAATGATTCGTTATCTTTAATTGTATAAGATACTATATAATACTACACACTGACTTCTTAACGAGGACAGAAGAAAACTTGAAGTAAAAGTAAAACCATTCCCAAACTTGGGTTTCGAAGTTTGAAACATTTGAAAATTCCCTCAGCTTCAAGCAATGTTGCTGTAAAATCCGAAGCTCAAAATTGTGGATAAATTGTGCACGTTCCCAAGAAAGTGGACATTTAAAGCAGTGGATCTGAGACTATTCTCTGTAAGATGCTTGCACAGCCTCTTGTTGTTGTTATTATTATTATTATTATTATTTTAAGTGTTTTTAGTTTGAAAAAGAAATATTATTTAATATTTTTATAACAATTTTGATATATTAAAATTAAAAAAATTATTTGAATAATTTTCAAATGAAAAACTAGCGAATGCGTTGGATGTTATCAAATGTTGGAAATGTACTGCAATCCAGCCAATCTTGACGCTGCAGCCAAATCTGTTCAGACCATAGTCGCAGCTGTCAGCACATTAAAACTTACATCTTGAACTGCCACGTGTACGACTGAGATAACCTGCAGGTCTAGTCCCACCTTAGCTTTTTGCAAACCACGCAATTACCTTTTGGAATTTTTTTCTCAGAACAGCAACATACAATTTCTTTTTATAAATGAGTGACTAAAAAAATATTTGAAAAGAATACTTAGATTCATAGATTAAACTATATTGAAAATTTGCGTTATTTTCAATTGTGCAGTCAATTTTTTAAAAAAAATATATAGATTGCGTTATTGGAACATTATAACCTATTTAATTCCTTAATAAATTATTTTGTATTTTATGAATTTTGTGAAGATTGTGTTTCTAGAAACATTGCAACCACTCAACAACACAATCTTCACAAAATAAATAAATAAATGAATGTCTAAATTTAAGATTTTCATTCTTTGTGCTTTTCCCAACCTTGCAACCTTCAAAAAAGATTTTTCAAGAAAAAAAATTAAATAATATTAAAAAAACACCTAGCAACTCGAGATTTAATATGAATTATATTTAAAATTAAAACATTAACCCAATTCAATTTGATCAAAGTATAATTTAGTTGATCTAAGATTTAAATTTAATGCATAAACTATATATATATAACATTTAACTCGTTTGGATTGAGTTAATTTTTATCAATTAGATGATTAAAATATTAAGAAAAAAGTAAATAAAAGCTACTTATCTTTAGTCTTTCACTAAAAATATTAATAAGAAAAATAAGTGGGTTGATCTGATTATCCAATAATTTGAAGTATAAGATTGTTTTGATGAAAGACTAAAACCATGTAATTTCAATAATTCTTAATCAAAACAACCTTTTATATATATATATATATATCATTTTAATATATTTTTAAATAAAAAATACTTTAAGAAACAATCTCTATCGGATTCTCGAATAAGTTTTTAATTACTTTTGCGGCATTTTAACTAGATTATTATTCCTCTTAGAAAAAATCTAATTAATTTTATACCATGATAAAACATTTCACCAACCTTACATTTGTTTATTTTGTGAAGCCATTTTTTTTTTCAATTAAATAATTTTAAAATAACTTGGAATACGGAAACTCAAACATTGAATTTTTGAACACAAGGTATCTTATCACAATATAGAGCATTATTTTCAAACAAAAAAAATGTGGAATAAGTTTATCTTAGATTAATATTGTCAACAAAAGTCTGACAACCCCAACGGCTCAAATTCCAGTTTAAACAAGCATCTATATTTCTGACAAATACTTCTTGAACCCAAAACACGCATGTATATTTGTCTTCCAGCTTGGTTTTACTATCATATGGTTTTGTTTGTAAATTCTCTCAAGTACGTGGTCATGATACTGTCTAGAAGAGTAAAAACACACGCGCTCGAGGCTTCTCAATTAAAGTTTGGGATCAAAAAGTTTGCTATTCTTATGATTTTAGATTTAAGTCATGTGGTTGCTAATATTAATGATCATTAAAAATTTATCTAATTATTAATTTTAAAATTTATAAAAATTAGTTGAGATATATACAAACTGATTCGGATAAAACTCACGCACATAAAGACAGGGGCAATAATTTTAGTCTTCATCTTAGTCCAAGTCCATGCTCGAAAACGATGTCGTTTCTTCCTTGACAGCAAATCGACCTCTTATGTTTTTTCTTGCAAGGTGGCGTCAGAGTGACTGGTTCAAAGATTTCATTTCACCTTCAGTAACTGTCGTTTCTCTGCGCTCTGCCTCTCATCTCATCACGTGACCCAGATGACTATCTAACAAAGCAATAATGTTTTTCTCGTGTGCTGCTTACCCTGCTTGCTGTTAGAATTAATTACTCATGGCCATATATTAATCAGTTACGAAGAATATTGACCCTTCGATCATTCAAATGCCCCCGAGATCCTCCCAGATTTCATGCACACGACACTCGAGATGCAGAACTCGACCAATAAATGGTCATCTTTAATTTTCTTTGTTTTTTTTAATATTTTACATATATAAAAAATTATATGTAAATTGTTTTTTTGTAAAATAAATTTTTAATATTTAACTTGAAGAATATTTTCCATGTGAAGAATAAATGTTGTGACGCTGAAATGAAGGATATCATGGAGGAGATGATCTTATGGCTGAAAAAAAAAACAATATATAAATTTATGAGTTGAAAATATTTTGTAGTAAATAAATTAAATTTAAAGATTAATTGTTAAATATTTTTTATTAATCAATTTTTTTGTAAAATATTTTACAAGAAATAAATATAAAATATTTTAAAATATTTTTGATAAGATATTTTACTTAAAATAAAAAGAAACACCCTTGGCCACTCTTGGTTGTCTCTTTGATTTAATAGATTTTGATTTTGTTAATAAATCACTTCATATTTTTTTTTAGAGAGCTTTAAACTAGGGTTTTGGGTGTTTGTGTGATTAGAATTGTTTTTTAAAGTATTTTTTTATTTAGAAATATATTAAAATAATATATATTTTTTATTTTTTTTAAAAATTATTTTTGACATCAATACATCAAAATGATTTGAAAACAAAAAAAAAAATTAATTTAAAGTAAAGAAAAAAATAATTTAAAAAAACATACTTTTAAAATATAAAAACAAACAAAACCTCCCGTACAACATAATTTCTTTCTGGTAATGATATTTTTTTATATATAAATTGAGATTAAATTATTTTTTAACTTAGTTTAAAGAAGCACTTATATTTTATTAAATTTCTTTAAATGCCGACTTCAAGTTTATACTAAAAAAATCAATGAAAAAATATACCTTTCTAGAAACAATCTTTTAGGATCATTTCATGCAACATATCCCTTGCATCTTGCTATAGTTTTCTTTTTGTTTAGTTCCATTTTTGGCATGTGATATGAAGAAGGGTGCATGTTTTTACTGCTAGTCGTGTTTTTAAAAAAATTATGAGTTTTTTTTATTTTAAATTAATTTTTTGATATTAATTTAATATGTTGATGTTAAAATTTAATTTTAAAATTAAAAATTATTATTTTAATATATTTATAAATAAAAAATATTTTTTAAAAAAACCATTACATATTATTAAAAAAAAAATAGTAGTATTTGCTCTCTTGGACTATATAGGTAAATTTAGAGTGTGACAAAGTGGGTCCGTAGTTAATAAAATGTTTCTATTTTTCAATTAAATTACAAATTTCTATATACTTAACAATATATATACCATGAAAGAAAATTCGATAATTTTTTTAAACTATGTTAGTCTTTTTCACGCGCCAAACCTCAAATTTGAGAGCATCCATTTAAGTTCATGAATTTGAAGCTTTTGTTATTTCTCCAAAAGAAAATATGCCTTAATTTTAATTTGAAGTTATTTTATAAAATACTGAATACATAAAAATGGCTTAAACAAAATAATTTGAAACGAATGATTAATATTCAAAAACTCATGAAGGCTATCACTCACCTTCAGGCAATACACAGCACGATACCAGAGCACCTCTCCTAGCAACAATAAGCCCACTCTCATGCAATCACTCCCGAGTCCCTTCGCCGGAAAACTCACTCAAACACACTTGCTCTCACTTTCAAGTTTCAACCCTTTTTATATCTCACACCAAAGCACGCACCCATCGCCTGCCCTATCTTGAATCCCAAACCCAACTCCATCACCACCGAAGAAGAAGAAGAAGAAGAAGAAGAAGAAGAAGAAGAAGAAGAAGAAGATCATGCTTCTCTTCGTTTTCCTTTCCATCCTCTTCTTTCCTTCCTGTACCCTTTCTCTGAACCAAGAAGGGCTTTACCTCCAACAAATAAAGCTCTCTCTTTCAGACCCAGACTCAGCTCTCTCTTCGTGGTCCGACAGAGACACCACCCCATGCTCATGGTCCGGCATCAAATGTGACCCAACAACAAGCTCTATCACGTCCATAGACTTGTCCAACTCTAACGTGGCTGGCCCTTTCCCTACCCTCCTTTGCCGTCTCCAAAACCTTACTTCCCTATCCTTCTCCAACAACAACATCAACTCCACTCTCCCTTTAGATATCTCCACGTGTCAAAATCTCCAACACCTTGATCTTTCTCAAAATCTGCTTACAGGTACTCTCCCCCACACCTTAGCTGACCTCCCTAACCTTAGATACCTTGACCTTACCGGAAACAATTTCTCAGGAGACATTCCCGATACTTTCGCTCGTTTTCAAAAGCTCGAGGTTATTTCTCTCGTTTACAATCTCATCGACGGTATAATACCGCCTTTTTTGGGCAACATTACAACTCTCAGAATGCTCAATTTATCGTACAACCCGTTTACGTCGGGTCGGGTCCCTCCCGAATTTGGTAACTTGACAAACCTGGAGACTTTGTGGCTCACTCAGTGTAATTTAATTGGCGAAATACCTGACTCACTGGGTCGACTCAAGAAACTCAAGGATTTAGACCTTGCATTCAACAATCTTGTCGGTTCTATCCCGGGTTCACTCACTGAGTTGACCAGCGTAGTCCAAATTGAGCTCTACAACAACTCGTTGACGGGTGGTTTGCCTCGGGGGTTGGGGAAGCTGACTGAGTTAAAGCGGCTCGACGTGTCAATGAACCGGTTAACTGGGTGGATCCCAGACGAGTTGTGTCAGTTGCCGTTAGAGAGTCTCAATCTTTACGAGAATGGCTTTACAGGGACGTTGCCTGCAAGCATAGCTGACTCACCGAACTTATACGAACTCAGGCTGTTTCAAAACGGACTCACTGGCGAGTTGCCTCAAAATCTCGGCAAAAACGCGCCGTTAAGATGGATAGACGTGTCAAACAATCACTTAACCGGACAAATTCCGGCAAGTTTATGTGAGAATGGCGAGTTAGAGGAGATTTTGATGATATATAACTCGTTTTCAGGTCAAATACCGGAAAGTTTGAGTCAATGCCGGAGCTTGACCCGGGTCCGGCTGGGATATAACCGGTTATCCGGCGAAGTGCCAGCTGGGCTTTGGGGTTTGCCTCATGTTTCGTTGTTTGATCTTTTCAATAACTCATTTTCAGGTCCGATTTCGAAAACAATTGCTAGTGCTGCAAATTTGTCAAAGTTGATCATTGATATGAATAACTTTGATGGGAACATACCGGAGGAGATTGGTTTTTTAGCGAATTTATCTGAGTTTTCGGGGAGTGAAAATAGGTTTAATGGATCATTGCCTGGGAGTATAGTGAATTTGAAGGAGCTTGGAAGTTTGGATCTTCACGGGAATGCCCTTTCTGGTGATTTACCGGATGGGGTTAATTCGTGGAAGAAAATGAATGAGCTAAATTTGGCTAGCAATGCTTTTTCTGGGAATATTCCTGATGGAATTGGAGGAATGTCTCTGCTTAATTATCTTGATTTGTCGAATAATAGGCTTTCGGGGAAAATCCCAATTGGTTTGCAGAATTTGAAGTTAAATAAGCTCAATTTGTCGAATAATAGGTTGTCAGGAGAGATTCCGCCATTGTATGCCAAGAAGATGTACAAGAGTAGCTTTATTGGGAATCCTGGTTTGTGTGGTGATATTGAGGGGTTGTGTGATGGGAGGGGTGGCGGGAGAGGTATGGGTTATGCTTGGTCGATGAGGTCTATTTTCGCACTTGCTGTGTTTCTTCTTATTTTTGGTGTGGTTTGGTTTTATTTCAAGTATAGGAATTTCAAGAAAGCAAGGGCTGTTGATAAGTCGAAATGGACTTTGATGTCGTTTCATAATCTGGGTTTTAGTGAATACGAGATCTTGGATTGTCTTGATGAGGATAATGTTATAGGGAGCGGATCGTCTGGGAAAGTTTACAAGGTTGTGCTTAGCAATGGTGAGGCTGTTGCAGTGAAGAAGCTCTGGGGAGGCCAGAAAAAACAGGGTGGCGATGTTGATGTTGAGAAAGGTCAGGTGATTCAAGATAATGGTTTTGATGCAGAGGTTGCAACTCTGAGTAAGATTAGGCACAAGAACATTGTTAAGCTGTGGTGTTGCTGTACTACCAGAGACTGCAACCTTTTGGTGTATGAATACATGTCTAATGGTAGCTTGGGTGACCTGTTGCATAGTAGTAAGGGAGGGTTGTTAGATTGGCCAACAAGGTACAAGATAGTTGCTGATGCAGCTGAGGGACTTTCTTATTTGCACCATGATTGTGTTCCCCCGATTGTGCATAGAGATGTGAAGTCTAACAATATATTACTGGATGGTGATTATGGAGCTCGGGTGGCTGATTTCGGTGTAGCCAAAGTCTTTGATTCTACTGGGAAGCTTAAATCCATGTCAATCATTGCAGGGTCTTGTGGTTACATTGCTCCAGGTTAGTGATTGACGTTCTTCCTAACTGGTTTTGCTACTCCTCTAGTTTTGATGTGTGTGAAGATGATCTGTGCTGAAATTCCATTTTTTTTTAATCATGTATTAACCCACACTGATTTTTCCTATGTTTCTAGGACAGCAATTATTATTAGGGATATTTTTTAGGATTTGATTGCCAATTCACAAATACTAGTATTCTCATAATTTACAAGTTCTCAACTGACAAATATATTAATGGTCTGTCATCCAATTCCAGTAACATTTGCTGAATACAAAGTAAATTATTTTGATTCACTTGATGCAGAGTATGCATACACCCTTCGAGTGAATGAAAAGAGTGACATCTACAGCTTCGGTGTGGTTATTCTCGAGTTGGTAACCGGTAAACGCCCAGTCGATCCGGATTACGGGGAGAAGGACTTGGTCAATTGGGTATGCACCACTCTAGATCTGAAAGGAGTGGACCATGTTATTGACCCAAGACTTGATTCTTGTTTCAAGGAAGAGATATGCAAAGTCCTCAACATTGGCATACTCTGCACTAGTCCCCTTCCCATCAACCGCCCATCGATGAGAAGGGTGGTAAAAATGCTGCAAGAAATCGGGGCAGACAATCAGTCAAAGACCGCTAAAAAAGACGGCAAGTTGACACCTTATTACTTTGAAGATGCCTCAGATCATGGGAGTGTAGCTTAAGTAAACAATCAAAGTTTTGTTGCCAACATGGACATGGAAGGAGCACTTAATTATAAGCTCCAGTTTTCTTGTTTCTGGGCTAACTTCCCAGTTTTTACCTCCACTTTGGGGTTGGTGCTCTCAAACTTGGAAGGACAATTTATGCAGAGAAGGTAAAAGAAAGGTGGTGTTAACGTAATCAAGGAGTCGGTGATGGTATTGTACACTGTAAAAAGTAATTGAATGTAATGAAAATTTCCTTCCACCAAATTCGATTGGCTGCGTGCATTCGTTAAAGTTCAGTCGTTGATTGGGTGATGCTCAGTGTTAACTATTTTTGGTGTTTTCTCTCTGATTTTCCAAATCTTACCATTGCACGTTACATGGAAGACCCCAGAGATCCTGCAAATCCTGTATCTTCGCCGGTGTGCCATGGACATTCCAAGTTCTTATACCAAAACCCCTGTTTAGGAGGATTTGGAAGTTTATTACTGGTTTTGGCCTGCATCTACCAGGGTGGTCTTTCATGGGCCCTTCCTATTTAGGAGATAGGCTGGCTGGCTCCTTTTGGTTGCCGTTTGTAGCTGTAGTGACTGGACTCTATTGAGTACGTACTTATTATTATTGAGTAGCATGAGGTATTTTTAATATTTTTTTTCTTATAGTTTTGATATATTAATATTAAAAAATAAAAATAAAAATAAAAATATTTTAATATATTTTTAAAAAACACAGTACTAAAATTGTCAGTCCAGATGGCAACAGCAAGCAAGGATTAATCAACACTGGTTTTGTGCATGTGCTGCCATTTATGGAAATCACCATCACCGGGTGCATTGAAGTGGGGATTACAGACAGATTTTTCTTAGAAACAGCGATGGCAATTGGTGGGGTGAGGTTTGTTGTTTTCACATCTGCACATGACTCGGTACCCACCCATAATCATCACTCGGCTTCTTTACCTGTTGGCTGTTAGGCCCTCGCCTGACCTACCTGGGTTTTTTTTTTTTTTTTGAAAAATTGTATCTTTAAATCTTTGTACTTTGTAGCATCTCACAAAATCAAATCTGTATAAAGAATCTTACCAGTCAATAATCTTATTTTCTAAATTACGTTTAAAAACACACTAAATCTTTAATTATTAATGTGTTTGCATAGATGAATCAATCGCATCTTTTATATTTATAGCTATTGTATATAGTGTTTATTATTAGTTAAATATTTTCTTTTCAAGGACATAGGTGGTTTATCTATATAGATCAGTTTAATGTACATGTCTTATGACAAGCACCTATATATTAGTTCTTGATATTTTTTATACCTCAGCTTATGAGAACAATTTTTTTTTTTTATATAAAGAAAAGAACATACACTACAAGATTTAACAGTTTTACCGACGGAATTTTTCCGTCGGCGTAAAACACATATTCCATCGGTAATTAATTTACCAACGAAATCATCGATGGAAATGCCCCGTCGGTGAATCTTTCGTCGATAATTTTTTGTCCGTCGGTAAATCCGTTGGTAATAAAAAAATATTATTATTGACGGATTCAATAATGGAACAACGTCGGTAATACTTTTTTTATTACCAACGGATTTACCGATAGAATTACCGACGGAATTTCCGTCGGTAATTATTTAAAAACATTTTAAAAAAATCATTTTATAAAATTATAAAATAATTAAATTAACATAAATCAACACTGTATAATATATACTCAAAATGCTTGAAAAAAAGAATAAGAAAATCAACTCAAACAAATTTGCAACAAATAAATAAAACAAAAAAATAAATTCAACTAAAAAAATCCATATGAAAAAAATAAAGTTGCAATTGCTAAAAATTTAAAAATCCTATAAATAAATCAACTAAAAATTGATCTCATATGGAAAAAAAATCTCACAACAACATTTATACAATTATTAAGAACAAAAACAATTAAAAATAAAATAAAATCATGAAAAAAGAAAAATCTTACCTTAATGTAGTTGCAAGTGAACCTAAGGAGAGAAATTTTTTTTCATAAAGCATATTCATTAAAAAAAAACTAAGAGGATCAAAGAAGAAAGAAGAAGAAGACATACTTGAGCATGGAGGAAAAGAGAAAGAGATGAGGAGAGAAAATAAGAGAAAGAAATAGATATTAATGTTTTTTACATATAGTGAAGAAGAAGAAGAAGAAGAAGAATAATAATAATAATAATAAGAAATGAGTCTGTCTCTTGTGAAATAAGGGGATTCAGGCTTTTTATTGGAACACGTTAGAGACGGATTTACCGACGGATAATTGAATATTAATATTTTTTTCCGTCGGTAATATTTAATTTAAATTTTGAATTTCGTAACAAGTTTTCAGAAATCGCCAACAATTACCAATGATTTTTCAATCCATCGGTGATTCCGTCTGTAATATTAAAATGAAAATTTTAAATTAATTGGATTTTTTCAGAAAACCGTCAAATAACACCGACGACTTTTCAATCCGTCGGTGATTTTGTCCGTAAAGAACAACAATTAACAGTGTAATTGGAAAGTGAACAGTTTTGGAGCTCTCTGGAAAATACCGACGGAATTTTCCATCAATGATTCCCCTTGTAATTGACATAATGAACAGTGTTCACAGTTTACCAATGAATTTATCGACGGATTTTACAGACGAAATAAATTTTGTCGGTAATTCCGTTGGTAAAAATAGCACGTCATCATTTTTTTTTTGCTTTGTTTTATTTTTTTTCCCACGGTAATTCCCTCGGTATATACCGAGGGAATAATGCCATCGATAAAATCCCTCGGAAATTTACTGACGGAAATATTCCCTCGGTATTTCCGTTTGTGTTTATCGATTTTCTGGTAGTGATAATATGTATCAGTTTATATGATTTTAATAAATATCAAGTATTTAAGAGAGCATTGATCATGAACATTTTAGGAACAATACTTTAATACAATATGAATTTTATAATTATAACAATTTTTTAATTTTCTTTACAAAATATTTTTATCCTATAATCATCACTCGACTTCTTTAGCTGTTATCCATATATTTTTGGAACCTATTTAAGCTTTCACACTAATACATCAAATTTCAAAATTGTCTTTTGTCAAATAAGGACAATGAAGTGGGAAGTTTGTCTTGGCCATGTCAAACAATAAAAAACAAACTCTTGTTCCATTTATTAGAAGAAAATAATGTGGTGAGAGTTTATGAAAAACAATGCAATAAGCAAAATTAAAGAACAAGAAGAAGATTTGAGAGAATGACAATCTTATTAAGTGTTTTTGTTTTGTGTATTTCTCTTTACACTTATTAATTATGCTTTTGATTACAAGCCTATTAATAGATCTCAAATCCTAGATAAACAAGAAATTAAACTACTAAAAGAAAATTCTAATTTGAACAAGAAACATAGTTCTGCCGACTTAACTAGTCGATCGTTTTCTGAATTGGTTGACCGATTTAATTTAATTAAACTGGTTGCTATATATGTTTCAATTGATTGACTGGTTCCAATAAGTCAACTGGTTTAACTAATTTTTTAAAAATATGATTTATTTTCAACATTAGCAAATTACACATCCTGATAATGGCTTGGGTAAGTACATGAAATATTCATGACTGAACCTTGGATTGATGAACGTGCAAATGTCATCTTTCTCAAAGAACATGAGCCATTGCGAGGAAGAATGGGTTTCCATTTCATTAGAAACCATGTCCCAGTGGTTAGGAGGAGCTTCTGATCGAAACAGTCTGCAGGTGGCACTAAAATTATATTTTGGGCAATCAATGAAGCAATTTCTGAAGGAAGTTTGAAAAAATCGAATCCATGAATAACACCTCTTTCCTCCACCAGATCGTTAGCATTTGATTTTTCTATATCTTGAACTTCCACACATTTGCCTTTCCCTCATCTTCATAAAATCTACCATTTGCAGCTTCTTCCTTTACTCTATTTTGACAGAGGTAGAATTGAGTCATAAACAGGAATTAAAGGTAGAATTATGATGATTAAGAGATTCATTCTTCTTCATAAACAGGCAATGTTTAGTCTTTGGTAAAATAATATTTTTATTCCTATGTTTACAATAATCCCGATGAGGTTTTTGGTAATTTGTTTTATTAATTTTTTAAATTTACCTCCACATATATACAAAACAATTAAATTTATTGTATTGTATTTCTTATTGTGAATTGCGAATAACAAATATAAAAAAACTATATAAATATAAATATCGGTTAATTAGTATACTGTAAATTAAATTACACATCCTTCCTTTACTTCTTGGCTCAAATTAACCTTAGAGCCAACAATTAGAGAAATTTATTAAATTTCTTTGGATATAATTAACATGTTGATGTGGGGATGCACTCTTAAAATTATATAGAAAAAGGACTTAATCTCGGTTAACTCATATAAAAGACTATCTAAAAGTTTGAAAATTTGACAAAACCTCGCTTTTATACTAAAAAGTCTTTATTTACTATTTAGAAAAAACAAAGCCAAATTAAAAAGTTTTGAAAATTAGAGAAACAACAACAAAAAAAACTCAAAACAAAATCGAAAGAAATTAATTAATTAGGAAAATTAACATTTTTCCTATATTGAAAATAATTATATCCTTTTTTAGTTTAATTTGTTCTTTAATTTTGTAAGTTTTTAATTTAACTATTTCTTTTAAATTTCAAATATGGACATTTGAGCACAAAAGTGTTTTTACAGTAGATTCTTAAACGTTGAGGGATTTATTACAAATTTTTAAAATTTTGAATGGTTTTTATAAATTTATAAATAAGAGATATATAACATTGTAATATACCCATTTGCATACTTCTTCAAAAATAAATTATTTTGTAGTATATATTAATTACCTGATGTGAGGCATTACCTGGAAAGATAGAGACAAGAGAGACAACCGAAAGATTCCCATCTTTTATACAATATTTTTTTTTTAAAAAAATCTAAAGGTGAAAGGAAAGTCATTGTAACCTAAGACACATAAATCCATTCATTGTGATAGTATAATTACTAAATTGTTTATTGATTATGATTTTATTTTATTATGACATAATTATTTTTTTATAAATTATATGTGATTAGATTGATTATTTTATTTTTATTTGTACAATTCAATTACTAATTTAATCTTATATTCTTGCACTTTCAATTTTTCTAAAATAATATAATTAATTTGATGTTATTAAAGCAAAACTAACAAAATTCTCACCCAAGGTCTTTTTGTCATTTTATATTAATTTTATTATAAATTTTAAAAAGAAACAAGCTTTTTGTTTTTTTTATATTAAAGAAATTTAATATAAAGCTCATTAACAAGAATTTAAAACTTAAATATTTTTAAATAAAATAAAAAAATGCTCAATTTACAAATTATCAAATATAAAAATACGAGCATAATAAGATATACGAGTTGATCGAGGTATTAAAATTCTTATCTATCACCTGATATGTGATATCTATTTTTTAAAATTTTTGATCCATTATTATATGTAATATTTATATTATATCCGACTTTAATAGATATTTAAGTTTAATAAAATAATATAAATATTATAAATGAGCTATTTTGTTTTTTTAAAAAAACTCCTAGAAAAAACTCAATTCCCTTCTTTTGGCTAGATTGCAGGACAAAACACAAAAATTGATTCCCACAAAGAATACCAATTCCTCGACCCTTTCTATTTCCTCCAAAACCATCTAAGAAAAAGTTATTCAAAGAATCTCCATACGAACAACTTCACCACAATTCATTCACGCAGCCATTATTTCAGTCCCATAAATTTGACCAGAATTAAAACTCTACAAAATGTAATATTATATACATTGCATGTGACATCCCCCTTGGATGTGTCACATGTACTGATCTCATGACAAAATTTCTATCCTCCTTGATTTCAACATTCACTAACCATCTTCTCCCTACGGTATGCATATATACATTTGTCCATCGCAGTAAATGGCGTGAAAAAGTAAGGACTCGGACTCATTCTCCTCATCCCACTATCCATTTTCTTCTAGGCGTACACCTTCTCAACTCATCTCTGTAGTCCAACTTGGTCCATTGTTCATCTCCGAGCTTGCAGAAGATAATCATAGGAAGTTCGCGTGTAAATATCATGATGGTGTGGGTGGTTTCATGACTTGGAGGTGCTGACAAAATGCAATGTCCAATTCTATCATCGACTTCTATTAATTAATGTGGTAGCTCTACCTTCTCCTAGTGCTATTGGATTCCAAAGAAAAAATGGTTTTCAAAATGGGACACGACACACCAGCTACGATATGAAGCCAAAACATAGTTGGTGCGCAACTCCGGGATTCTCCTATGGTAAATCTTAGTTGGGTTTAACAAAGCCAGCTTAGTCATTAGCAAAGCCGAAGTCAATGAAGGTGTTATTATAAAAAAATTTAAACCTCAGGCTTGATAATGAAGTTATCTCATAAAAAAACCGACTTGCCATATAAGTATTGCATTGGAGGATATATCATATGAAGAAGATTTTCTTCAAGTTGCTAGGTTTGCTCTCTGTAGCTATATATTGCCATGAGAATAAGCAAGCCAGGGATAAGGCTCCGGCATAGGAAACCATTGATGTTCGAGACTCGTTGCAGCATTTTTTTTCCAACTAGAAATTGTTCTGATCAATTGGGCTTTTATTGTGAGGGAAAACTCACGAGTTTAATAGGGAAATTTTATTGGGTGAGAGAAAAGTGATGAGTGTGTAATCTGCAACCCTTCTATGAGATTCCTGATTATTGCATTTTGCAGTAGCAATTTGGCTTTTACTTGTAGGATTGCAAATTTTTCTCGCAATTATTTTCACTATCATACAAATATTTTGTTATGAACATATAAGGAATCAACGTTAATACCCACATTAATTTTGATGCTGAATTATTGAAAGGAAAATCCGAAATTAATTAAACCACGAACCTATTTAATGGAATATATTTGTAGCATCAAATGTGTTTCCATAAATTCACACTTCATTAAGCTATTCATGAACATAATAATATTATAATACTCTATTTAAAATAAAAACTAGAGTCAAAAAAAAAAATCGGAATTTTAGGTTCAAATCTATTGTTTTCCAGAAAACAATTATTTCCTTTTAGTGGAGAAGAAAAGGTGCCAACTTTCTTTCCTTTTTTCTTTATCGATGACACGTGGTTGAGAGAGAGAGAGAGAGAGAGAGAGAGAGAGAGAGAGAGAGAGAGAGAGAGAGAGATGTTCTCTTTAATTAGGTTTTGTCTTCTTATTCAATATGGAGTTTTAATTTTGATATTTATTCCAATCAACTTTATGCCATCATAAATATTAATTGTGACCATATCTTATTTATGTTAAATTGGATGTGGATGACAGCTCTATGCGAAATCTTGTTTAAATTGGTTTTGAGGGCTTATTAGCGATTGTGATGGAAATTAGATGGTAGGATTTGTTGTCATTTATTTTTGGATCTCACATAAATATAAAAAAAAAATTAGAAAAGAGAAAAAAACAGAAAAATAAAATACAAAAAATTGAAAATTTTGAAAAATTAAAAAAATATATTAGTGAAGAGAATATGAAGAACACTCATAAATTTACTAAAGACTGGTTGGAAAGGATTAAACTATATAAAGTTAGAAAAATTGACAATTCAATTTTGACTAATGAAGACCCTAATTATAAGAGAAAATTTAATTTGGGAAGAAAAATCAGAATTGGATGTTTATGAATTCAATTGGAGTTTGTTAGGGTTTAATTGAATTTATTAAGGGTTTAATTGCAATAGATAGATTTTTTAGTTTAATTTGAGCTTTAATTGGAATAAATTAAAGTTTAGGGGTTAAATTGCAATTTGAAACGGTAATTTGGTCAAATTAGATACTTAATTGTATAAATATTGAAGTTTCATAAGCAATTAGGGACTTGATTGAAGAAATTCAAAACTAAAAACCAAATTAAAAAAGACATGAGACTTCAAGAACTGAAATCAGCTAAATTAAGGGCCAAATTGAAGAAAATTGAAAGATAAATGGTTAATTAAGGGTCAAAATACACAAATTGATAACCAATGACCGACTTGAAAAGGGCACTAAACTTTGAGGCTGACAATTGAATTAGACAAGGATAAAATTGCCCAAAATTAGAAGTTATAGAGTACGTAATTAAGGATATGATTAAGAAGATTTGAGATTTTAGGGACTAAATTGAATTTTAATCAATCCCAAATTAAAAACCCTAATTTCTTAGTTGCTAACTTAGACTACATGTCATCTGGTTCATGTTTAAACGCATAGTTTGGAATAGAGGGCAGACGACATGTTCTTATTTGGGTAGTTTTGAGCTGATCAAGTTGACATCTTCAAACGAATGAATGTAAAACTACATACTTCTAAATTAAAAAAGATTAGATTCAAATGAAAGGTGTACACCTTCTTTATCAACTCCAAGTGATCTTAGATGATGTTTACATCAGAGTTATTCTGGCAAAATCTCGAAAGTTGTCAACTTAATTAGCCTTGACTGTGAAACCTTTTTTGTGAAACCATTGATTTTTTTTGTGTGTTCACATTTTAAACCTTGTTAATGAGTTCTTATTAAGGGTTGAACATGTTCATCTTAAGATCAAAAATCTAGAAACAACTATTTGGTCTGGAAGTTTAGCAAAACCACCAAAATCTCCAAAACCAAGTTTGTTGCGAAACTAGTAAGTATAAAGCTTTCAACTATTAAAACCACTCCAAAACCATCCCATTTCAATTAAAGAGTCAAGCATTGATCAATCATAATTTATCCTCGAATGAATCCATTAAAAAACCCTAGCAAAAGCCTATAAATATCCACGAAAAGCTAAAAGAAAATGAGGGAAGAAAAACATTGATCAGAAAACTAACTGTAAAGGTTCAAGAGCCTATCATAAAAATTTCTTAAGATTTGAGTGTAGTAAAGCTAAACCTTGCAAAATAAAAGTAAAGGGGCAACAACCATTAGTGAACTTTGAAGGTATAAACTTCCCCAAACCTAGGAGGTGATATCCATGAGGTACACCTCTAACTCTCCCTTGCATGTTAATGATGTTTTAACTTGTTTTAGTGCTATAATGTTTTTAATTTTTATTTTGATTAATGCATGAAAATATTAGTTTTTTCTTGTTTAATATTGCTTTGAGTTGTTTGTTAATTTTGCTAAATGTTTGGATGATTTTGAGTGTGTGTGTGTGTGTGTGTGTAGATTTGAAATCTGTCAAATAAGACAGTAGGGCTGTTGATATTTTTTTTGGGTTGCTAATGCATGTTCTAGGCTCCTGAGTTTTGGCCAAGTCCTTTGGAGTGTTAAAATACTAGTTTTGAACATCAAATTATTGAATATGTTTGTTGTTTTAATTTGGTAGTTATAGGAATTGGGATATTAGGCAAGATTATGATGATTTAATGTTGTTTGTTATGCATGCTAGTTCAATCATATGTAGCAATGATAACGTGTTTTTATGAACAAAAAAAGCTTGGTTTCGGGGATTGGAATGTATATTCTGGGTTTGATAATAGCTAAGGTGTTTCTGGGCATTTTTGAGTTTTTTGTTCTTCGTGTTCTTGAGAAGAACATTACTTTGACTCCATGATTTGGACTATTTTTGGTCCAATTCTTTGCACCAACAACTTCTTCAAGTTTGATTAACTAATAATATAAGTTTAATTCATATCAAGAAATGTTTTTTTTTTTTTTTTCTGAGTTTCAATCCTAAGGTTTTGTTTTTGTACTTAAACTTATTTTGATCAAATCATGATTTTTGATTGATAATTGTTGATGTTTGATGCTTGATTATTGTTCAGCGATTTTCCAACATGCTATACAAAAAAAAAGAGAAAAAAAATGAAAATCATTGAATTTCTTTGAATTTCTATCTTTGGTTAATTTGTAGTACATAAGCTATAGATAAACCTGTTTTCTTTAGACATCCTTTAGACTAAGTTCCTGACTTAAAAAATTAAGGTTCGTTTATTGTAGTGATCCGTTATGGATACACTGATGAAAATAGAAATATCATAAGATCATAACAACCACATAAAAAAAAAACAATGCAGCCCATTTCAGTTAAGGTATACTAATATATTTTTTTATAGAACCAGTTTCTTAATTAATCCCTGAAAATTATTTAGGGTTTTTTTAATTATAATATTAAATAAGTACTCTTTATCTAGACAAAAACTTCTCAAACTTGTCCAGGAAATGTCGTCATGATGTCATGCTACGGCGGAGGGTACAACAAGATTAGGATTTGCAGGTTACGGCCCTAACTTACTTTTAGAGCCTTTTGCTTTGAAACATGGTCTGATGATTGCTTGAGATCAGGTTATAGACAAGTCCTTTGCAATTCAGATTCTATGGATACTTTGCAATTCCATCGTTTTGGAGCAATTTTCATGGACATTAATTAAAGATCTTCTGCTAGGGAATGAGAGGTTCAACTTTGTCATCCTTTGAGAGAAGCTATACAAATTTTCTAGCCAAGCTAGGAGCGGAGAGCATGTCTGAGTTTCATATTTGAGATTATCCCCCTCCAAGGATATTTCTCCTTCTTGCAGAATTTATGAACATCAGAGTTATCGTAGAGGCAATTAGTTTGTTCCTTTTCTTTTCATTGTAAAAAAACATTAATTGTGACAACATATTCATGTCTGGAAAGTTTATTCTCTACGTGGCTGAAAAAAATTTGATTGTACATGCGACTCTGCTTTTTTGTTAATTGATTGTACAATTGACATGCTACTGTAGGGTTTGTTTACATTTCACTGTATATTACAAAAGTATAGAAAAATAAATAATTTAAAAATTAGGTCAAACCAAGAAACAAACCCTGACTTAAAAGCTAACCGGTCTTTAATTGAAAAAAGTACAAAGTAGACGGCAGCCAACCGTGAACCAACGCAACTAAACTAATGGGATAGGCTTCCAAATTTCCTACCAAAATATCTCAATTTTCAAAGCATACGCACAATAGATTTTTAGATACCTCGTTTCCTCTCTAACCTTTCTGTTTCACTTTCTAAACTAGCCCTCACAAACATGAAATCAATCCCCATATAAAATGATCATTTCTTCGTGCAGCAGTTTATAGAGAAGCCATCTTCTCTGCACAAACCTTCTTTGCCTCAAGAGGGATCATATACAGTAATTTCAAATTACCAATCAATATCATATATAGTCCAAAAGAGAAAAACACTATAGCCCAGATCACAAATTATGAAATCCAGCCAGGAAGTTGCTTATTATTTTATCTTGTCTCTTCTTGCAGCATCTGTTGTCATTCTTTGTTTGGTCCTGACAATCTTTTGTCGAAAGATCAAACCGATAGAATCTGAAGAAAGTCTTCCAGCCGCCAAGATTTCTGCACAGGGGTATCCATTAACAGATATTGATGATGCTACTGAAGGGTTCAATCGTCGAAGAATTATCGGCACCGGTCGTTTAGGCACTGTGTATGCAGCTGTATTGCCAAGCGATCAAAAGCCGGTTGCTGTTAAGAGAATACACCCTTCTCTTGTTCTGAGTAATGCTGGTTTTGGGTTCACTTCAATACTGAAAACACTCTCTTTGGCTCGGCATCCTAACATCGTGCCTATACTAGGATTCTCTCAGGCTCCTGGTGAGAGAATCATTGTAATGGAATTTGTTAGTGCGGTGAGTCTGGATTATTATTTGCATGAGAATTCTGATGGGGCGTCATCATTATTGGACTGGAGCCGGCGTTTGAGTATCGCAGCCGGGGCGGCAAGAGGACTCGAATACTTGCACGAAGGGATGGCACCAAATATTGTTCATGGGTGTTTCAAGGCATCAAATATTCTACTAGATGACAAGTTGTGTGCTAGGGTTAGTGATTATGGGCTATCTTCATTGGCACCTTATGAAAAGAGGGGGCTTGCGGGGTATGTGGACGATGAGCATTGGAGGAATGGAAGGGGGGAGGCTTGCAAGGAAGGTGATGTTTATGGGTTTGGTGTGGTTTTGTTGGAGCTGTTGAGTGGAAGGAGAGCCGAGGAAGGGTTACTTGTTAGATGGGCATTGCCTTTGATTAAACAAATGAGGTTTAGTGAGCTTTTGGATCTTAGACTTGTAATGCCTTCTGATATGAGGCCAATTATTAGATTGGCCAAGGTTGCTTCAGCTTGTGTTAGCAATTCCAGGAAGAGTAGGCCTACTATCGTCCAAGTAGCTACTATTTTAAACAACTTGGAGATTGAGGTATGTGCTTGATTGCCATGGCGTATTACGAAGAAAAAGTCAATTTTTGAAGGGGCACCAATTTTGACTTTTGTCAAGTATTTTTTTCTGCAGATGTATATCCAATTCAATTATGTATTTATCATACAAAACCTAACTGTTGTATTGAGTGCATTTCTCTTTGGACGGTCGTACGTTGCTACATTTCTCTTTCAACACCAACCGACTTTGAACAATTTTAGAGACTTTTCTTAAATGTAATAAATTGATTACCAATTTCGAATAAATGCAACCTCCACCCTTTGAGCCAACTAATACGGTCTAGAAAGGTTTGCTTTCGTTGAGGGCAAGAGGAAGAAACATGAACGAGAGGGAGGGGAATTCGTGAAAATATATTAAAATAATATTATTTTTATTTTAAAAAATAAAATTTAATATCAATTTATTAAAACGATTCAGAAATATACATATTTTTAAATTTTATCTAACCTTATTTAAAATATAATACCGAACAAGCTTCATCTTAATTTGTTAATTTTGTCATGGGGATCGATTTGGTAATCACTCGTGAAAAGGGACTCGTTTTGTTTTCTTGGAATTTGTCTTTTCTTTCCCTAGAGTGAAGATATCCTCCGATTATCTTTAGAAATCTAAACCAATTTCTTGAAATTAAATTATGAAAACCCTTTAAGAAAGGATACGTTACCTTTTTCTATTGGATAATCGTTGACAAGTGACAGCTCGTTGTCGCCGAATGTTTTTGTTATTAACATATAATAATAATAAAAAAAGAGAGAGATGTAGAATACTAGCAAACTATTGAGATGATCGGTTGACATGTCATTTGTTAAATTATATCATGATATATATATATATATATATATATATATATATATATATGACAAATAATTTCATGTAGATTTTTTTAATTTATAGTTTTTTTTAACAAGGGAGGTCCACATCACATACAAGATACTTGGGTGTATATGGAATGTTGTGCTCCTTCTATTGTTTCAATTTTCAAAGCAAAGAAACAACGACTTTCATGGCCTGGTAAAAAAGGACTTGAAGTTCAAGACTGTATGGAATATTGTTCTAAATTTATTTTCAATCATGGAAGCGAAATGAAGATTTTATGATCATCTGACTTAGTGAAAAAAGGAACAACTTGGGTTTTATGATTATCTGACCTTTTGATATTCAGACTTTGAAAATATATTTTTATTGTAAAAAAAATATTGTAATCTTTTTTGGCAATAAAGTAGAATTTGAATGATATTAAATAAAAAATATCTAAAATAAAATTCTTAATTAAATTAAGTATTCAGTAATATAATATATTTTAAATTAATTTAATTTTAATTAAATAAAAACCCAGAAAAAACAAATTAAAATATAGACAAGACGATTGGGAGGCAAAACACACCTCACCCATGGAAAATTAGCCTTGGCCCATGCAACCAGGCTTTTTTCCTTTTAAAAAAAATAAATTGGACAAACGCAATATTGTTCATCCAATTTCTGTTTTGAAAATAAGCATATAACATGTTATTTATAAACTCAGTTTTCTGATCAATATCAAAGAGGCGGTGAAAAAAAATAGAAGACGGTTTTTCGAAATAAAAAAAAATCAAAATTTAAATATTCATATAAAAACACTAAAAAAACACTCTTATGACATCAATGAACTAATTCTCGAGCTAAAAAAAATCAAAAAATCAGTTTAAAAATACAAAATTAAACCGAAAAAAAAATATTTCTCAACTTTAATTTACTTTTATAGCAATTAGTAGAAAAAAATAATGACACTTTTCTAGTTAAAAATACACCAAAATTGATCTTTTTTGTCATTAAAATTTAGTCAATGAGCATTTTCTTTCTCCTTTATTTTTTTTTATTACTCTATTTCCTTGCTGAAACTTAGAGACGGATATATAAATAAAATAAAATTTTTAACTAAAATATATAATTTTCAAATCAAAGGAGCATTTTCTGGAGGAGGTCAAGTCCTAACGTAGCCTCATTTGTTTGTTATATATATATATATCACTTTTTTTTTTATTTTATGTTGATAATAAATAATTTTTAGATAATGAATATTCAAAATGGATATTTAAAACCCAATAAATTAAATATAAATATCTAATTTATTTAGCTAGAATATAAATATTTGTTCTAGATATGCACATAATTCATATACTCATTATCATTCCCAGGTGGATCACTCTAAACCTGGGCCCATGATATGCTTGTGGGTTCACATTTTTAAGGGAAGAGAGGCCGTGGGTGTGGGTCTTCTTCATTAATGGCTGCCCTACTTTTAGTTTATAGCTGGGTTAGTTCATGGATTTTTTCAAAGGAATTTGTTAATTTATATTAACCATTTACTAAATAAATATAAAAATTGTTTTAAAAGAATATAAATTTTAATGAATACTTTAAAGATTTTGGAAGGAAATCGCTAGTTTTAGAAATATCAAAAATTAATTACAGTTTAGTAAATCACGCATTAAAAGGAACCTTTATAGGCAGGAATAAAGTTAGAAAATTAATTTTAAAAATTGACGACACGAATCTTTATAGTAACTTTTATTTAATTATCTTTATATCTGATTTTGTGCATTGAAAATTAATTCTTTAATGATCAAATCTTAAGTATGTAATTATTAATTTAGTTTTTAAAAAATATTTAATTGCAGTGATATCTTCTTAAATTTAAACCCTTTATAACAATAAAATGAACCACCTCATTTATCAATTAGATAAAGCCTCCAAATATTATTGTTTATTACATTATTCTTCCTTGAGTTTTTTGTTTCCTACGCATAAACTAATTTATAAATTTAATTTTTTTATTTTTGAACATATTGCTTCAAAAGTAAAAATATCCACGTAAACAAACAGTCTTATTTGTTAGGTTCACAAACTGTTTAAATTTATAAGTGTATTTAATTTTTCTTTCTTTAGTTTTTTTTTCAATAAAAAAAACTAGGAAATGTGCATTTGTTATAAACAAAGATAAATATTTCCATTGAAAAAACAAGAAATGCATCCAGATTGAAACTATTTCTCATAAAAACTCAAAACTATAATTCATACTAGTAATCTATATTTATAATAATTTAATTTTGGATTATTAATTTTATTTCATTCATTATATTAGATTTATAATTGAAATTAAATTAATGACACTAACTAAAAATATAAAAAAATAATTTTAATCTCTTACATTCCTAAAAGTGTTTTTATGTAAAAGAAAGATATTGTATTATTTATGTTCTTTCTTCATTTAAAAAATAGAGAAAAACTTGTAAAGAAAAACTCTGAAGAGCATCTAAAATGCATGTTTGAAACTCAATATAAATTTTAAAAAATATTTTTTTAGTTTTCATGGAGAGATATTACATTTGAACATGAAATTTCTTTATTTTCTAACTTTATTTTTTATTTAAGTATGAATTTTCCATTATTTCTAAACCACCTTTTCGCTTGTCAAAATTTAGATGTGTTTGTTTTTGTGGTAGAAACCATGTTTTACAAGATTTTGATTTTTTTTTTGTGTTTTTAGAAACTTACATGGTTGTTAATTTTAGGACCTGTGGGATTAGTTAAGGTATGCACAAGCTAACCCGGACACCCACATTAATAATAATAATAATAAAAAGATTTATGCATTTTAACCTTACATATATAGTATACAAAATTACTTTAATATTTTAATTAAAAACCAAGGACTAATAATAAAACAATTAGACATATAAGGATTTATTAAAAACAACCTTTAAGGTATATAAATGAGCTACTTATCCTATCTATAAAGGACATTTTCGATATCAAATTATGTCATCTACAAGACACGTGACTAGTTAGCTTCACCACTCTGAGATCGATAATCTCTGACTAGCTAGTTGCCCTTCGATAAACAGGATTAGTTCATTTTTCAGTCAATCAATGTGGATAAATTAAGAGGGAATGCTGTTGAGCATAAGTATGATAAAGCCGTGTTTCTTGATTTTGAAGCTCTTCTGCGTACAGACTTTTCCGACAGAATGGGACTAAAAACAGGATAAATATCGCTTTCGTACTAATTATTTGGGAAATTCTTTCAGTTAACCCATGAAATACGCAAGTGTATTTCCTCGATATTGGATGCATATATAAGCACAGGCAAGTTCGTCAATCTCATAGCCATGAATCTTCACTGCTGATGATGATGATTAAGCTGAGAAATAATCCAAAAGGTACGTGATGCCTCAGAAGTCATTGGTTCCCATGAAAAACTTGGCAGCATCTTTGAAATCTTGGTTATCTTTCTGCGTAAGGTGGACCACTTTAATTTGAACAAGAGCGTGACCCATGATGAAAAGGGATTCTCATCATCAGAAGATTTTTTTTTTCTTTGATGGTTGCTTTTCGTCTCCAATAGACGACAATTTATTATGTTCTTCTTAATTCGTTAAGATACCTACGTATTGGACCTTCATTTAGGAAATACGATAGCTCTTCCGGCCTTTCCCAAAACTCTTTACTTCTAGATAGCAAACACATATGTAATTTATAAAAAAAAATAAAAATATTAATGTTTTTACATAATTTTTTTTATTAATTTATGCATAGAATCCTACAAAAATTATCAGAATGATTTTATTTTAAATTTATTATAATTTGAAGGATATTAGATTTGGAATTGAAAATAAAAAAAAAATTCTCGATGATTTAAAAGTTCAAGGAATTAAGATGGCTTCTATTTAGACATATTATTGGGGCATATTGTATTTAAAAATATTTCATTATCACATCTGAATTGTATGTAGGATGTGATGGGATTTCTAGGAATATTCTAGAATTTTGATGAAAAAAAGGATGTAAATGTAATACCATTTTCTATTTCTCGACCTCTGATAAAAGAAATAGAGGGAAAGAAAAAGGCAAACCCCAGTACATTTCACTTGTTTGGAAGGAGATAGGAAATGGGAAAAGAGAAAAATAGAGAGAGAATATTCCTGAGACCCTTTACCAACCTCTCAATTTTGGAGAGGAAGTGAGAGGAAAAACTTATGAAATTATATTTTCTTTCCTTAAAAAATAGATATATTTAGTTTTAAACTAAAGGTACATGCATACGATAATTTTCACTCTCTCTAATTGTTTCACTCCATATTTTATCATTTAGTTAGAAATACAAGATGAAGTTATAACAAATGAGGCTATAAAATTTCAGTGGTGCCATTAGCCAAAGCCTTGTATTCGGTTTTTGTGGAGAATCTAGCAACAATTCGTTACTTCCCATATTTCCAAGAAACAAAAGTATTACCGAGATATACAAGATAACCACCAGTAGATTTATGATAATCAACACTATCAGCCTAATCAGTATCAGTAAAACTATAAAGAGACAAGGATGACCCTTGGGTAACATGTAAACCATAAGATGTCATAGCCTGAAGATAACATAAAATACGTTTAACAGCCACCTGGTGATCCTCAGTGGAAGCATGCATAAACTGACACACCTTATTGACAACATAACAGATATCAGGCCTGGTAAAAGGAAGACATTGTAGGGCACCGACAATCTGTCAATACTTAGTGGAATTAGAGTACGAAACACTCGATAGAATGACTAACTTAGATGAAGAAGATGAAGGGGTATCAACCGATTTACAGGAGGACATACCTGCTCATCAAATAATATCAAGAACATATTTTTGTTGATGTAGTAGAATTCTCATATATGTGGGTTTAACCTTAATGCCTAAGAAATAGTGTATATAACCTAAATCCCGAAGCTTAAACTCTAAGCTCACTAGAGTAATCAATCGGTAAAGCAACTTTGAGTTACTCCTAGTCAATAGAATGTCATCAACATACACAAGTAAATAAAAAAGAGCACCACCAAACGAGAAGATAACGAGAGAGGTGTCAACCTTGGATGTCTGGAAACCAATAAAGAGCAGAAAGTCACTCAACTGTTTGTGCCAGGTTTGAGAAGCTTGCTTAAAACCATATAATGATTTATGAAGACGACATACATGAATATGAAAAGTAGAATGAACAAAACTAAGGGGTTCTTTCATGTACATCTCTTTATGAAGAATGCCATTTAAGAAGGCATTATGAACATCCAACTGATGAATTAGTCAACCATGAGAAATAATAGTGGTGAGTAATAATCAAACAATTGTAGGCTTGATCATATGACTAAATGTCTTTGAATAGTCAATCCCTTTTTACTGAGTGAACCTTCGAGCAACCAATCGAGCTTTGTATCTCTCAATACTATCATCAACGCGTCGTTTAACCTTATAAACCCATCAACTTCCAACCAAGTTCATAGAGGAGTGCTAAGGGACTAAGGTTCACTTGCCATTAGCATGCAAAGCCTAGATTTCCACTTGCATAACGTTCTGTCATGCCAAAGAATGATTTGCCTCCTAGAAAATAGATTGTTCATGGGCAGAAGAGGAAGAATTTCATGGAGCAGAGGTGACAATAAGATTAATAGTCTTGGGCTTCCATGGCTGAAAACCATGATGTGCTGATGAGAAGCCATATGAGGAGATGATGGAGCATCACTATCCGAGACCTATTGAAGATCAAAATGCAAGAGATCAATGACTAAATTCAAAGCAGGAGGAAAAACATTAGGAGAACCTGTCAGTGATGTAGCCAAGACTAAACCAAGCCGAGAGGAAGGGTCTGCAAGACAACAATCCAACATTGAACCAGACCGTGGCAAGACAAGGGAATCAAGTGAGACATGCTAAGACGACGAGGCCAAACAAATACCTGGACACTGATCAACAAAAAAAAATGCATGTGGAGATAATTTATGCTAGCTAATGCTCATGGGATGAGGCAAAACAAAGGCACTAGCAGCAGACGAATCAGGGGATTCAATTGAGGTATGCGAAATAGGGGTAAGATGTATAGGTAAATGATAAGAAGAAATATGTGATATAGAGGTTAATTAGGGTAGAAAAGTACTGGTTTCTGATGTGGGGATGGAGTGTATATGTTTAGAAGTTACAAAAAGAAAAGTGTGTTCATGTAATTGAACATAACGAGCATTATAAATGCGGTGAGAAGATAAATCAAGACAACGATAATCCAAGTGAGAGGTGTTATAACCAAGAAAAACACAAGGAGAAGAGAGAAAATCTAGTTTATGAGTATTATATGGACGAGGAAATGGAAAGTAGAGACACCCAAAAGTGCAATGAAAACTATAGTCAGAAGTTGACTTGAAAAGACTTTCAAAAGGTGTTTTGTAATTGAGAACATGAGTTAGCATGCGATTAATCAAATAAATAAAAGTTTCAAACGTATAACTTCAAAATTTTAAAGGAGCTTTACATTAACCAAGAAGGGTAATGCCAGTTTCAACAATATATTGATGCCAGCGTTCAACCATACCATTCTATTCATGAGTATGTATGCAATTTAAGTGAGGGTGAATATCTATAGATTTGAAAAAGATATTTAATTTGTGATACTCACCACCCTAGTCTATTTTAACATACTTAATTTTTAAAGAGAACTGGGGTTCAACTTGAGTTTGAAATTGATAAAAAAAAATTGTAAAAAATCAGATTTTGCATCTAAAGAAAAAAAAACCAAATATACTTCATATGAGTATTCATAAAAATAAGAAAATATTGAAAACCATCATAGGATAACATAAAGGAAAGTCCCCAAACATCACTAAAACTTAATTCAAGAGGGGCCGAAGTTTTATGACTTGTAGGTCTTAAAGATAGACGCGATGATTTTCCTAATGAACAAGCTTGACAATCGAAATAAAATTGTTTTGATATATATGACACTTATAAAAACTAAAAATACACGAACTAGGATGCCCGAGTTGATGATGCCAGATATCAGTAGAGGGAGAAAGATATGCAGACAAGAAAGCTTATAGTAATGAGGTGGCAGAAGATTCAGACATAATGTAAAGACCATCTCTACTCCGACTGAAAAGAAGCATCCCCTTATTAGATCCTTAACATAAAACACAAAAGGATGGAATTCAAAAAACACATTATTTTCTAAATAAAAATTTTAAACTAATAACAAAGGATTTGTAATATGCAGTGTAGAATATTGGATAAGGTAAATGTACGTTTAGGTGCATGTATTTTAGAATGAGCAATATGAGAGATGACAAGGCCCTTACCATTTCCAACATACAGTTGATCAGTACCAGTATAAGGTTCTGAGCTTGTCGTACTTGCAATGTTAGGTGTCACATGCTGATTATCACCTGTATTAGGAAACCAAGTAATAGAAGTACTCACAGATGGAGTATAGCATAATCTTGCATGTTATTGGTGGATAATTGGGAACATTACTATGTTGAATGCTCAAAAGTGTTGCATAGCTGACATTTGATTGACCAAGGATTAGACCATTGACCAGAACCACGAAAATAATTAACTTGTTACCTAAACTTTTATCCAAAAAACTAACTAGAACCGAAGCCATTATGGTTAAGATTCTGACTGGACTTATAGCCATTACCTCCACGATTGAAATGAACATGATTGTTGTTCATCATCCTCCACGAAAATGACCTTTGTTTCTAGAATTCTGATTATAATTGTTACCTGAATGCCATGATCGATGTTATAAAACGAGGGTTGAAAGAGGCTGAGATAGTGTTGACAATAATGGAGTTGTCGTGATAGGTTGAAGAGAAGCCTAGTGCATAAACTCATGTGTGAGAAGATGGTTGTGAAGATCAGTGTGTGAAATAGGTTATGTCCTATTGGAGAAGGTGGTCACTAGGTCTCCAAAATCTCCTCTCAATCCGCGGAAGACATAAACATTAAAATCTTCTAGGGAAAATGGTCTGCCAATAACAGGAAGCTTATCAAATAGTGCATTGGCTTTCTGCAAATAAACACTAACAATGTTATCATTTTGCCTAAGGTCTTGGAAGGAAACATGAAGTTGCATATTTCGTGAGTTAGAAGGTGAAGCAAGAACAATTTCAAGGGTCATCCATAAATCGTGGGATGTCTGGTAATCAACTACTAAATATAACACTTTAGTAAACAAGAAGGCATGGGGCAACAAAGTGGTAAAAGACTTAGACATAATGTAAAAACCATCTCTACTCCAACCGAAAAGAAGCACCCCATTACTTATTAGATCATTAACATAAAACACAAAAGGATGAAATTTAAAAAATACATTATTTTCTAAACAAAATTTTTGAATATATAACAAAGGTTATGTAATGGCGGTACGTATAGAATATTGAATAATGTAAATGTATGTTTAGGTGTATGGATTTTAGAATAAGTAAGATAAGAGATAACAAGGCCTTTACCATCTCTAACATGTAATTGATTAGTACTAGTATAGGATTCTGAGCTTGTCATACTTGCAATGTCGGGTGTCACATACTGATTAGCACCTATATCAGGAAACCAAGTAATAGGAATACTTATAGAAGGAGTATTAAAGGTAAATTAGCATTAACTTGTATATTATTGGTGGATAATTCTGTGTTGAATGCCCAAAAGTGTAATATCGCTGAGATTTGATTGATCGAGGATTAGACCACTAACTAGAACCACCAAAAGGATTACCTTATTGCCTAAAATTTATCCAAAAAACTGACCAGAATTGGAGCCATTACTATTAAGATTCCGGTTGGAGTTATATCCATTACCTCCATGATTGAAATGACCATGATTATTATTCTTCCATCCTCCATAAAAACAACCTCTACGACTATAATTCTGATTATAATTTTTACCTGAAGGCCATGAATGACACTGCAAAAGAAGAGCTGAAGGAGGCTAAGATAATGTTAGCGACAATGAAGTTGTCAGGTTAGGTTGAAGAGAAGCCTTGTGCAAAAACTCATTTGTGAGAAGATGGCTGTGAAGATCAGTGTCTGAAATAGGTTTTGCCTTAGTGGAGAGGGTGGTCACTAGGTTTTACCCTAAATGTAACACTTCAGTAGATAAAGACGATAGAATAACACTTATGATCAATTGATCCTGCTGCTTTCATGATAAAAAATAAAGGATTGAGAATAGACATAGACATATCAGCAGATGCAATATAAATAAGATGACATAGGAAATAACCATCAATAATATATTACACTCTTTGGCCTAACAAATGAGGTTTCATCTGTATCCTCTAGTACAAGAAATTGATGTTTGATAGTTTTAAAAAGATTATTTTTTGAGTGTTTGATAAAGGAATAACAACCCTATGATAAGAGGTGGCTACAACCATGAGAGGTAGAGAGATAGTAGCAGATACGTTGGTAATGGCAGTAACAGAGGAATTAATCAGGGCAGTAGATGAAAGGAAACCACCGGAGAATGAATTTGCACCAGATGAAGGAACAACAATAGAGGAAGAAACATCAATAAGGGAATGAGCCGTTGTAGCAGAAGAGGGAATCAGTGTAGCCATGTGAGAATCCATTACAAAGAGGAATACTAAGTATGCTCTCATACCAAGTTAGAAATAGAAGAGCAATATATTTGTATGAATAATAATGGTTGCTAAAGAGAATAATAACCATCCTTTGTGGGTGTGTGTATGTTTAGGGTTATGTACAATAGTAATAATAGAATACACTACACATGATAATTAAACTATATATACAGTATGTCATCTTTTTCATAATAAAACAATAAGGCTATTAGAATCGAGTTTTAGCAACTAAATGCTAATTTAGCAATGGATTAGCAACAGATTATGTATTTATAATTTCTAATATTAATCTCTTTCATCTTCTTTTTCCATTATTAATGCTAGTAACGAATAATTCGTTACTAATAAATTAGCAATTACAAATCTGCTACGATATTTTATGTTACTGATTTCGTTGCTATTTTTTTCAACAGTAAATTTTAATTTTATTTGCAACGGATTAGATAATTGCTAATATCCTTATTTTTTAATAGTGGAAACAAGAAATTTATTTCTGCTCCACTTTTTTGTCATTTTCATCTACACCCTATCCAAACAAAACATAAAGAAAATATTAATAATTTTTATCTTATTTTCTTTCCCGACCTTCTTATAAATATCTTTCCTCCTATATTTTACACCCTAACCAAGACAGATTCAGGTTGATTGTGTTAGCAAAGTACAATGTCAATTTCTTTAGTTAAATTGCCAACATGCAAAAGTTACTTTACTAGTAGAATCAATATAATTATTTAAACATATAACTATTTTTATTTACACTTAGCATGCACATAAAATTATGATCGATTGATCATGACCGATTATTATCAATATTGATCAATCATGGTTGGTAACATTCAATCTTAATTAATTATATTCTATCAATTATAGTCAAGAATTCAACTTTTAATTGTCCATAACTTACTGAATGATCTCAAAGCAAGTAGTTTTTAAGTATTTCAATAACATCATCTTGAAATATTGCACTATCGATCAAGATCTATAAATTATTTTGAATAAATAGAGTCAAGTTCTCTCTATAACAAGAGCTTAATGCTCTAGAATAGAGAATGGATTGGAAAAGAAAAGGAAAATAAAATGTGACAAAGGATTGTCGCTAGCTGTAAGGTTTTATCATATTGATCTCTTATCTAAACATCCTCCTCCAACACTATTTACACATGATTTTTCTGGATATCTTAGTGCTTCTACCTTTTAAAGTTTTGGTTCCTAGGAGTCCATTTTTAATTTCTAAACATTTCACTATATAAACCACTTAAAAGGTTTGTAATCTTTCAATATAGAATACAATATTTTTTTAAGTTTGCATTTAACAAACCAATAATTATTTGAGATCAATTTTTTATTCATCCACAAATAATATTAGAAATTTTGATATTTTATATTAAAGTACTTATATTAGAGAATATGTTTCAACAAAGCTTAACCCTTAATGTGCATATTTAATTTGACCTCAAATGTGCTAATATTAACCATGTTTAAGAACTTTTTTTTTCAACAAATTGGCCTAAGCGTAGTTTAAGATATATGTGCTTGGGTGAATGCATAATTGTTGTAATGAAGAAACTGGCCATCTAATCTATACATATAACGAAAATAGAAGACAAGATTATACAAGAGGTTTGTATTGATACAATTTAGTTTTGTGCAATATCCATTTATTTAGGAATGTTAATAATATTCTTTTGATCAATAGCTACAATCAATCAACAACATAAATGTTAGATGTCCATTACATATTCTAATGGGAGAAAACAAAATTAAGGTCAAGTTGTGAGGGGATTTGTGTGGTACATGCAATGATCTACAAAATGGATATTCTTGCTAAAGTTTAGAGTTAGCCAAACTTGTTATAAAAAACAAGTCTTTGTAGTTTTGGTTCTCTTAATTAATCTTGGTGTACTTTCAATATTTTTCTCAAATGATATGAACCGAAAAAGCTAGCATAAAAGGAAGATAGAGTCCCAGAGAGATCACGAAAAGAGAATCAAGGTACAAAATTATTTTTCATTACCAATCATTGAAAAGGAGACACAACTAAAGTGATAACATGTCCTAAATGCTTTGTAGATGTGAAAGCCTGCAATCTTAAGTTTAAATTTACGTGAATAAATATTCATAAAAGAAGAAAAGTGAAGAGGATAAGGACTTGTTCATTTATAATTAGTCTATCCAATTCATTAGATAGCTAGACTTGGACCTTTTGGCAAATTAATTAAGGACATGTTCTTTTGTATTAGTTAAATCTAGCATTTAAATTTATTTTGAAAATTAATATTGTAATAAACTTCTAATTTCTTATGTGTGTATTTTTTTTTTACCCGGGTATCGTCACACCCTTTTAAAGGGTGAGACTAGTCTCGTTCAGGGTTCCCGGTTGCTCCTCCTAATAAGTGTGCACTTCCTGAAAATCGAACTTGTATTCTCATCCTTACAAAAATATAACAGTGTCTTAACCGCTGTCAATATTTTATTGGGGTTTATGTGTGTATTTAAATTCTCATAATTAATTATTGAAATTTTTTTTTTGCATCAATTACATTATTGAATACTTTGCATTCGAATTCTATATCAAACATGATTCCCCGACATGATGTATATAATAACGCGTATATATCTCAGATTTTGCTTCTAGGAACAACCTATTTAGCAAAATAATGTAAACGCTGAAATAATTAATTTCCCGTTCATATTCAATTTTCCCATAATACTCCAAGACTTTGAAGAGAAGCTATTAATAATTGACTCATCATATCTCTAATCATCAACGAATTGACATTTGTTCTTGTTTCTTTCCCTCTAGATAGGTTAATGATGAGAAATGATGTTTAAGACCGGGAAATAATTAAAATCTCATTTCTTAATTATATGGAATATCCTAATCATCATCTATCTATGGGATGCCATCTCACCGTACTATAAAGACAAAACAGCCCAAAAATGTTTTATTTTTGCCTTTTAAACTGTGCTTTGACTTGAAAAAATATCAGTTTAATTCTTGTTTTTAGTATTTTATTATTATTTTGATATAATAATATATATATAAAAAATAAATATTTTTATTATAATATCAAATACACGCTAAACACATATATCAACACCCTCGTCATTGCCTAATTGCAAAAGGTATGTGCATGATTGTGAATATGGCAGGTTTACATGTTTTTGCTGTTGTATATTCGTGTTTTTGGGTAGATAAAGGCGTATGCACGAAGGTACTTGTGCATGCCACCATTAAGGCATTAAATATTATATATTTTTCTACTTCCATAACTTAAAAGCAACCATTACTTCCATCAAACTTATTTTATTTTCTATAACCGAAAACATATTAATTACAAATTTAGACTCTAATTTGACTATTTGTTCATTAATTCTTTAACACCATTTTTCAAAAAATATATCTCAATTTAAAAATTGAAGTTAATGAATAAATTTTTAATGTTTTGTTTTTATGTTTCAAAAGTGTTTTTAAAAAAAAATAATTTTTTTTATTTTCAAATTAAATTTTTTTATGTTTTCAGATTATTTTGATGTGCTGATGTCAAAAATAATTTTTTTAAATAAAAAATATATATTATTTTGATACATTTTCAAGTGAAAAACACTTTAAAAAACAACCGCTACCACAGTACAAACACCCACCCTGTATAAAAGCAATTAATTCTTGAAGCAAGTTAAGGCGGTTGTTTCAGTTTGAGAAATGTCAAAGAACCATCTCAACCCAATAACTTTAGCTGTTAAGTAAAGTCCCAAGATATAATTTATATTATTCTTTAACACACCCCCTCAAGTAAAAGCCCTTTAAACTTCAAACTTGTACAGACTCACATTGCATTGTGCTTAATTTTTATCAAATAAATAGGGATGATGAAATTTAAATTTATGATTACTTGGTTATGAAGACTCTGATATTATGTTAAAAAACTATCTCAACTTAATATATAACTTATAGCTTAAGCTGTTAGATAAAATTCTAGTATATAAATTCTAATATATAATTTATATTATTTATCATAAAATATCAAATAAGCTAGGTTTGCCCAAGATTAACGTATGCACAATTATGTTCACATACAAATGTTGCAGAAGAGTAATGAAGAAGGCAAAGCTTGAGGAGAGGACAATTTGTGAAGGACCCTCCTGTCTATGTAATCATATCATCTCTATATGGTAGGAAAGGAAACAGGGACGGGACGCTAATTGACAGAGAGTCTCAGAAAAAGATAAATCTATATCCATACGTTGAAGTAAATGCTGAAAAGCTTGCCGCCTAAGCTTGAGAGTAGCTTCTCTGGGACGATATAGCATATTATATACTTACATTATGACCATGTCTTGTTGTATTATCCATCCATCACATGATGTCGGCTATTATCCTTCACCCCATGATCCTCTGCTTTAAACTTCATTACACTCCCGACACCGTCACCAATCACATCCTTGTGTTGTTTTTATGTTTGACTTGCAAGTTGTTGACCATTGATATACTTGGTTGTGAAGAAAACTATAACACTCTTGTTCAGAAAGATAGCGACCAGTCAGAAATTAAAAACAAAACAACAATTTAGTTGAGTCGGTTTCCAGTTATAATTTACAAGGTTGATCGGCTGTTTTTATCTTTTTCTTTACCATCACAGCTTTAAAGTCTTAGACGTCCAAGAAAAATCTAATTATAAAGGAAATATTAGGTAGGTACAATAAAATATTTCTTTTCTTGGCTTTTGGATGGGAGTTTAATGAGTGTTTGGGGACGAGTAGTTTTTATTTATTTATTTAGTGTGTTTTGAAAGTGTATTTTATTTTGAAAAATTATCAAATTGATTTTTTTTATAGTGTTTTTCAATGATTTTGATGTGTTTATATCAAAAATTAAAAAAAAATTAATATTTTAATGTATTTTAAAATGAAAAATACTTTTAAAACACATACTAGCTACACCATAATACTAAACACACATTAAAACATATGAATTCAACTTCATAATTATTTGCACCTCTTTATTAAAAAAAAAACAGATAAAGATTACTACTTAATAAACTGATTAAATATCTAAATTAACCAGCCATAATTGTATGCGAGGACAAGAATTTGAACCATAAAATCATCTGAAACATGAAATGCACTATAAATTAAATTATATTATATTAATCAGATAAAGGATATAGATTAATTTATACATCAATTCACAAATGTGTAGTCTAAGTGAAGAAAAGAATTAGTAGATGATCGATGTAGAAATACAAAGTAGGTGTAACATATATATATACGGCTAGCTCACTGTTGTTTTCATGCCTGTTGGCTCAAATTTTGCAGTGTGTTATTATATATATGGCAGAGTTTTACATAGCTTTAAGCAGACTCTAGGGTGACAGTAGAGCTAAGAACCTCCTCCTATATATTTCTTTCTCTCGAAGAGGTGAAATGTCCTTGAAATATATAGAATCGTGTTGATCAAATTCCCACTCAAAATAGCCCGCTTTCTCTTATTATTTAACTTTCAAAAAGCAGTTAATACAATAATATTATACTAAAGTAACCCTAATTTTCAGACATACCCAAAGAGCAAAGAGATTAAGAAGACTGCATGTATTGTTTGATACTAACGTACATACAATATCATAACCCCCAAGCTTGATGTCCAAGCAACCCATTTTATTCCTAGAAATCCCATTCTCTCTCTCTCTCTCTCTCTCTCTATTAATTAGCCTTCATCAAATTCTCTTTCTCTCTCTCCCTCTCCGTCCAGGAATAGCTACTTGCAGGTATGATTTATTCAGTACTATACAAAAATAAATCAAAGAAAGCAAGAAACGGTGTAGAAGAATTAAGTTCTTTTGCCTAACATAGAACACGATTCAACAAGTGGTCAATATTCGAGTAACAAGCTCAAAAAACGTGTATCCAGAGACAAGTTTTCTTTGATTTGCTTACTCTATATGATTTTCTTTTTCTTTTCTTTTTATGTCTTCATCTTGGTAGCATTATATTTTATTTTTTTTAATTTTTTTTGGGAGAAGCGAGCTTGAAGCCGAGACAACAGGGAAAATTCCTTTGTGGAATGAGAATACGAGAAACACTATAGAGATGACATGGTGCAGTAATAATTCAGTATATGAAAGAGCCATTCAATTAGCCACAAGTAGCTCAAAAGAAGATGCTTTTGTCGAAGCAGAAACCAATGAAATTCGGAGGATAACTTGCCCTTCTTGTGGCCATAATTTTGAGTTCCAAGATCAGGTATATAGTATATGCTGCTGCGTGGAACTTACTGTTGTCGCCTTGTAGTCGTTTTTGTTTTTGTTTTTATCTTATTTTTTTATGGATAAATTATATATCGATATCTATATATAGGGTGGTATAATTCATGATTTGCCGGGACTACCAGCAGGAGTGAAGTTTGATCCAACTGACCAAGAAATACTTGGGCATTTAGAAGCAAAGGTGTTATCAGACAAGCGTAAACTCCATCCTCTAATTGATGAATTTATCCCATCAATAGAGGGGGAGAATGGAATTTGCTACACTCATCCTGAGAATCTACCAGGTGATTGCACTGGTTTTTTTCTTTTTTTCCAGCAATAAGTATCTTGCTTTCTAGCTTTTGATTTGGGTTTTACATAACATCAACGCTTGCAACGCTGTTATTGGTAGGGTTTTTGCACCAACAAACCTTAGAATAAAGGATTAGCTAGGGTGATTAGATGGTTAATTAGATTTTAGTTTCAGTTAATAGCTCTTCTGGTCAGTAATTTTATTTTTGGACTATTAAGGCTGATTTTTTTTCCTCTATTCTTTAATTTTTAGGTTTTGGGTTTCAAACATTGCTTTCATATTGTGAATATGAGAAAGTGTAAAGGCACGCATAGGAGTGTTCTTGATTGCCTTCATTACTTAACCAACTCATTTATGTTACAGTTAAGTTGGCCATATAAATTAATGTTCTGGTGGTAATTGCCTCTCTAATAGGTAAAAGAATATTATTATATCTTATCAATCTATGCATCATTCGGATCCTAAACTTATAATCAAGCTATTGATTAGCGCGAACAATGATTCAGGCTATGTTAGGTTACATGGCAGCATTTTTTCAACTCGGAAAAAAATGTGACATATTTCTTACGGTTAGTGTGCTCTTCCATTTCATGTCAAATGATTAGGTTAGCTAGTAACCAATTTATCTGCCGTCTTTAAGCTGCAACATGGCATTGTAAAGTCTCAAGGAAATAAAAACCCTATCATGTTTCAAATGGTATGTTACAAGTGTTAGCGGCCATTTTTATTTAAGCAAGTGCTTTACCCTTTTAGTGTTATTTTATGATTATACGTCGTCCGGTCATTCTTATCATGCAGGAGTAAGCAATGATGGCCAAATCCGCCACTTCTTTCATCGACCGTCAAAGGCATACACAACTGGAACTAGAAAACGCAGAAAGGTTCACACTGATGAAGATGGAAGTGAAACCAGATGGCACAAAACAGGCAAGACTAGGCAAGTTTTTGCTGGTGGGACAGTCAAGGGATTCAAAAAAATTCTGGTGCTCTACACTAATTATGGTAGGCAAAGGAAACCTGAAAAGACAAGCTGGGTCATGCATCAATACCATCTTGGAGACAATGAAGAAGAGAAAGATGGAGAGTTAGTGGTTTCAAAGGTTTTCTATCAAACTCAGCCAAGACAATGTAGTTCAAGCATTAAGGATTCACTTGACAATAAATCGTCAAATCAAAGTGATCTTGTTGATGATCACCCTCTAGCCAAGAACAGTACAGATCTCCTTGAGTTTTATAATCCATCTTATATTTCTTATGATCAGGGGAATTACAGCAGTGAAATCCCACCTCAATTTCTCCCTAATTTGGTTGTTCAAGGTGACGGGTCTCCCTTTACTAGATTAGCTGCAGAGACAAGCAAAGGAAAGCTTCAGAGAAAATGGTGACGAGAGAAAGAGCATTTGGTAGAGCAGAAATGACAAAGACTCCTCCTTTGTGCATGGTTGTTGCTGTTGGTGTGGTGTAACACTCATATAATTTATTAGATTGAGGTTTTATTGAGAGAAAAAAGAAGAAAGGAGAATAAGGTGAATGACTTCTTTAGTTAAAAAGATAATAAGCCAAGTTCGTAGGAAGCCTTTGCCATGAAGCTCTTTTTAAGTAGTTTTCAAGTGAGAGAACAAGGGAGGTGGTGATATCTTTATACCCGTATAAGGGTGAGGTTAATCACGTTATTGTAGAAAGTGTACAAAGAGAACTTTATTAATTAGCTGAGGAAATATTTAGGGGTTAGCTTGAGTTTCATCGATCATTGTTTACATATACTTTCTTTCATAAGCTTATGCTTGATGAATATTAAGGATGAAAAATAGTTTTAGATTTTGGTTGTCCTCTTCAAAAAAACATTATTTTTGATAGTCAAGTATGATGTTTTGTTTTCCGATTGCACATTTAATTATCTTGTTCTAAATGTGTGTGTTTGTAATTTTTTAATCAAATGCACCCTTTAGATTAATTTAATAATGGTAGCTAGTTTCTTTTGTTCATCATATGTATTTCTTTTGTTCATCATATGTATTTTAGGTCCCGGGAATGTAGTAACTTCAGTTTTTAAATATTTTTTAAAAGTATATTTGTCTTAAAAAAATATTAAATTGATTTTTTTAGTGTTTTTAAATGATCTTGTTGTACTGATATTGAAAACAAATTTGAAAAAAATTATTTTAATTTATTTTTAAGTAAAAAAAAACTTTTGAAAAACACTCTGCGATGGTGTTTGGCATTGTGATACTTGTTGTATTTCAAAATGTTTTTTACTTGGAGATGAATCAAAATAATATTTTTATTTTTAAAAATTTATTTTCAATATCAGCATATCAAAACGATCCAAAAACACCAAAAAATTTAATTTGAAAATTATTTTGTTTTCAAAAGAACAGTGCCACCGCAAAAACAAACACACCCGTACTTAATGTGTGTTTGAGATTATGATAGTTTTTGTATTCATGGTTTGAAAAGGCAGAAAAACTATAAATTGTAGCTTTTTCGTAACCAAGATTTTAAGAGATAATTTTCAATAAAATCCATATAAAAAATACAAAGTGTGTTAATTAATCATACAATTTCAAAATTATACAGTTTTGACCACACCTCATTACAAAACCGAACAAACCCTTGATTAACAAGGGATTTTAGTGGAAGAAAATTTGGTGTCTTAGTATTTGATGATTTAACTAAGTTTTACAAGTCGTCAGTACCATCATTAATTTACTTTTTTCCCTTCTTGTATGCCCTTTTTTGGTCATTTACTGTTTGATTAGTAGCTAAATGATCCACCAGTCACGTAAATTACATAGATTTTTCAATGAGCTAGTTAATGGTTCAAGCATGAAATATTACAATGGAGTTTGTGTAGATTTTATCTTATTGGTCGCTAATCATCTGTTGGCACTGTTGTGGAGAATTGTGTTGCCTATATATAGTTAGGTACATTTCCGTAGTAAAAAATGTAGAAACCTTCTTGGACCGAAAGCACTATCTTAGTTCTGGTCGAACGCCACCCTAAAATGGTCAAATTAATCCGATTTCCGTTGATCCAATATCGGAGATAATGGCTTATAATTGGGTGCGCACCACCAGTATTAATTAGTCCAATAGACTTGAAGCCAAATCTCCATGACAGTAGTCAGTCACCGGAAGTTTGGTCTATTTAATGAAACCGAATGTTCATTGACATAAAAGTTAGCTGAATTTGCAACTTGGCTAAGAAATGTATTGCCTAGATGGAAATCCCCAAACCGAAGGACTTGCTCTCACATTATAGTCTTATTTATCTAATGAAACTACCAATTACAAAAGGAGAAATTTTAATAGAAAAGAAGAACCGAGCAAGCAAAATAAGAAAATTTATATTTAGATAATGTGAATTATAAGAAAAATTTTACTCCGTGTGTCAGGCTACGTTTCTTAACATAAAAATAAAATGTTTAAAAATTATTAACATGTTTTACAGCAAGAAAAATTATAATTCTTAACTCAAAATCTAATGCATATGTTTATTAAAACAGAAAACAGATTGAGGATCGCATGCATCAATCAAAAAAGATTTAAACGCTAACCGAAAACAAAATCATATAGATAAAGACAATATTATTAATTTATTTTCAATATTGGAGCACTGACATATTAAATCACTCTAGGTTAATCTATCAAATTCACGATTAAAGTCTTAAGCTATTTTTCTGAAACAATTATTTATCTAATTTTAAGATAACAAAATGAGCAATTGTAGCGAAGAAACCAAATAAAAAAATGATTATGATGGGTTGTACAAAAAGAATGATCGTTCAAGACATAAAAAATTAATTAGAGTTTAATAAAATAATATCTAATTTTTTTTTTCAATCAACTAAATAATTTAAAAGAAATTATATTATAGATATTATATTTTAATAAATTAATTATTTTATTTTAAATAATTTTGTGAGAGTTTAAAAGAATTTTTTTTAAAAGGCAAAGAAATTATAGATATTATATTTTAAATTATTTCTATTTTAAGAAATTAATTATTTTATTTTAAAGAAATTTATAAGAACTTAAAAGATTTTTTTTGAAAAAATAAAAGATTAGGCAAACGAGATTGGTGTGGCCTAGCATGCCCAGGCTTTTAACTTTCTTTTTTTATAGGGCGTACAGGGTGTCATCTACCCATTTTTTTTAAAAAAAAAAACAAAAGGTGTGTTATCTATAAGCCCAGATTCCAAATATAATATAGGTGGCAAGAAAGTTGGATTGCCTATTTTTTGGACCCAAAACCTTGATTTTCAACTCATTTTCAGCTATAAACACCTCAAAAATACTCTCGTAACCTTAAAAAAAAAAACTCATTCTTCAACTAAAACAAAAAAAAAACCCTAAAAATTGGTTCAAAAACACAAAATCAAGTCAAAAACGAATCTCCCTCTCAACCTCTATCTACTTTTTCAGGCAATATAGAAGGCCAAAGACACTCCTATCATCAAGAGAAACACTTTAACACTAAGTTTGACTATTTTTTCTAATTAAATTGGACTAACAAACCTTTTTCTCTCTTTCACTATTTTCTGATGACTCTTTCTTTCCTCTCTGAAGCTCGGGGACCATACACGAAAAAAAATGAACTCTTTGACTAAAATGTAAAAACCTTAGAAAAAAGGATTAAAATGAAAAAAAAAAATTAAAAAAACAAACTTAGGGACCAAAAAAGCTAAAAGCACACCCCAACAATAGTAAAAAAAACAAAAGAGCCTAGGAATTTGTTCATGTGTCAATTTTTGTCCTTAAAGTCTTAATTATGCTTAATCAATAAAATTTAATTTAGTTTTGTCAAATCAAGCATCAATTTAATTTTGAAACCATTTTAAAACATTGCAAGAAACCCTTGCAACTTTAACCGGGACAAATCACTAATTAACATTAAACTAAATAAATCACTATTAGAAAATTAATAAATACAAATGGAAACACCGATGAAAAAATTTCATCGGTATATTACAATGACCTTTACCGATAAAATTTTCCATCCTTGTATCCATCGATAAATATTGATAGAAAAATTCTCTCAGTATATACCGAAGGAATAATAGAGGGTATTACAGTGGGATTCAAAAAGGCAAGTCATACGATGATATGATATTTTTACAGACAGAATGATCGATGAAGTTATTGACGGAATAATTCTGTTGGTAATGTCGTTGATATTTTAATTTATGGCCCGGCGATCGACCCCCCTCCCCCTCCCCCTCCCCCATTTCTCCTTCTTCCTTATATATATTTTTCTGCAACAAATAGCCCCCCCTCTAATTTCAACACAATTCAACCTCCCACAAGAAATTCGGCCACCATAACACTCAGTTTGTCAGCATTCGTATTCTGATTCAATTTTTATTGAGGATTCTCCACTTTAAATATGCAAATCTGCTGTTTTTTTATTTGAACTCAAATTTAAAATGTTGATTTTTTTCATATTTTTTGTAGTATATGTATTTTGTTTGAGTGTCTACTTATTTTATAGTTTTTTGTTGTATTTATGATTTATACATGTTAGGGTTTGTTATAGATATTGTAAAATTATATTTGTTTGTAAATTGATGAAACTTATGTCGAATTTTTTGCTTAGGTGTTTTGTGATGAAATAAATAATGGCTTATTTAATGGATCTGTTTTATATTTTGTTAATTTTATTACTGAGTTGAAATTTTTAGTAAATATGTAGAAATCTAAATTTATGTAGATAATTGATAATGAATTAAGAGTACTATTAAAATAGATTGAATAAATTTGAGCTAAATCAATTTTTTTGCAAATTATGTAGTTACCATAGTTAATTAATACATGTTGTCATCATTATTTTATATAGGTTTGATCTAAGTAATGGATGATCGTTCATGGATATATAGAGATTCTCCCCAATGGTTGTGGAGGATGGGTTATTGTAATGAAGTTTAGGGTTTTATTAATTACGCACTATCTAATCCTAGAAATATTAGTGGAGGGGTATTAGATGTCAATTCAAGAGGTGTAAAAATAAATTTCTCGATTCAGATGTTGTAACGATGCATCCTCTATTAAATAAGTTCATAGAGAAATACTTGTATTGGTATGCACACAGAGAACCATATGTTTTTCATGATACCATGATAGAAAGGATGGTTGAGTCAACTTTTAATTCTAGCAACGTGCATGAAGTTGTAGATAAAAATAGTAATTCTTATAGAAATATGGTAATGAATGCTATGGGAATGAATCATGGTCATGCCGATCAATGTCCAATCGTAGATGAAGAACCTAATACAGACGCAACCAGGCTTTTTGATCTTTTGAAAGATTCTGACAAACCATTATGAAATGGTTGCACAAATCATAATAAATTATCGACTGTTGCATAGGTGTTAAACATCAAGTCAGATCATGGATTTAATGAGACTTGTTATGACAGAATTGTCGAATGGACGATAAGCATTTTACTTGAAGGGAACAAGCTGAAAATAACTTTTATACTGCTAATTCCATAATGAAACCACTCGGTCTAGGATACCAAACATTAACATTTGTTAAAACTTCTGCATGTTGTACTACTTTAAAAATACAAAGTTTATCGAGTATAGAACATGTGGTTATTCTCGTTATAAACATATGACTAGAAGGGGAAGGACTTTTGTCGCATACAGAAAACTTAGATACTTCTTAATCACACCTAGACTGCAAAGGTTATTCATGTCACCAAAAACTGTTGAGCATATGACATGACACCAATCACATGATGTGATGGATGGAGTGATGGTAAACCCTTCTAATGAAGAAAAGAAAACACTTTAATAGTGTGCATCCTCAGTTTTCAGTGGAGACAACGAATGTGCTTCTTGGGTTATGGACATTCTTTTTCTTGCAAGCTAGGAATCTTAGACGCGAGCCAAGCCCAATGAATTTTTTGTTGAAATGCAAGTATGAAGTGATGACCACCAAAAAAAGGTGCAGCAGTTCGTTGATAGCTGAACTCAGCACTTTGTGATATGTTGATTTTCAATCATTTTTTCTTAAGTTATTATTTTCTTTAATTTGATGAATTTATTTTTTCTTTTCAAGATACATATAACAGTTGTTTAAAGGAGAGATAGCATAAGGAATCACATAGCTCTTTTAAGTTTTTTTTTTAATTTAATTATACGGATATATTAGAATGTTCTGAAAATATGCTCTCTAATCACCAACCTAAAAAATTAATTATACTAAAAACTAGAAGACATGCATGAGGTGCATGGTTCAATGTTCATATGAAAAGTAAACCTAGCACCTCTTGTCAAATTTTTTTCCCTTTCATTCCAGCCCTTCTATAGCCTAATAAGAAGACATTAGGCTTGCAATTATGGAAAAAATTCAACATTTAGAGATATGAGATTAGAATATAAAACACAAAGAATTTATGGCTAACCCCATATTAACAACAATTTTTATTTTGATCCAAGAGTTTATTTTTTTATTTTTCAGTCCCTAAGTTAAAAAAAAAAGAGAGAAACTTGTCTAAAAAGGCAAGGAGAGAGAAAGTGGTCAATTGACACCAATTCTATCCATGAAAAATGTCGATCTTGGCATTGATAGATTCTATTTGCTGACATTGGGTTTTTTATGAGTTTTTTTTCTTAAATCCTATCCTTTAATATTGGATTGATTTTGAATTGGTTTTTAATTTTTTTCATCATATATTTAAAATAAAAAAATTATTGAACCCATTGGAATCCACAAACCTCAGGTTTAGTTAGTTAACCTGGGTTGATCGAAATTGATCCAATACGTCACCGTCTCAATGTTATATAAAAAAAAAGATGTGAGCTTCATTTTCTTTTTAAACATCAAACTCTTTTTTAACCGTCGTTCAAATTGTTTTTAAATCCACACATCTAGTTTTTGTTTTCTATGATATTTTTTTTAAACCCGTCAAATCAACTGGTTCATATCAAAACAACACTCATGTGATTTAATTGGAAATATAAACTTGGCAAGAACTGGAGGTGGAAGTTTCAAGTTTAACTTGCTAATTCAGATTTAATAATAATATTAAAAAATTCTCTACAATTTGAATATTTTGTTTTATATTTAAAAAGATTTTAGTCCACTAGTATAGCGCGATAAATAAACTAGTTAATTGCTAAAAAGAAATACTCAGTGCTAGGCACAGCTATCGGATTCTTGGAGTCAATTGGATGGTTCACGTGAAAGTCAATTGTGTAAGATAACATGCCCAGTTATCCATCTTTAAACAACAAGAATATGATTTCACCACCCATTAGTCTAATTCTGAAATTTGGATGGAAGTCTGAATGCCTTGTCCAATTGCTACTTTCGTCGGTGCGTATAATTTGAAGAAACCAAAAGAAAATCATGGAGCAAAGTAGTGTTATAAAAGAAGGCGAGACATTCTGTGGAGTTATAAAAACTAATATTTTAAAATAAACATTAAAGAAATAAATTAAGAACAGATAGGCAATGATATCATGATGGCTTCCAATGATGTTGGAGAAACATGTTGGATAGCAGCACAACTGCTACAACTGCTAATATTTAACGACTCCGATTTTACAACCTTGAACCAGCAAACTGCAGTGATCGGATTGGCCTAAAAAGACTAAAAAGAAATTATATGGAGAGAATTTTGCAAGACGTTGAAATCATTTCCAGCCAAATTCATACAGAATTTCTTACTTTTTTTCACACAAAAAAAAAGGAAAAGATGAGAAAATCGGTAAAATCTAAAATGGAAACCATCACCAAGAAGACCATAAAATCCCCATTAGAAAACATGTTTCTACAATCTACACACACATGTAAACTTAAGAACATCAAAACTAAACTAAAATCGTAATGAAGTTCTCTCGATAATCTTATATCCTAGAGTTAAATGAGCAACAGGGGCTGCATGCATACAAGCTGTCGAGGAACCCCAACCATCGATCGCAAACTCGAATAAATATTTCTTACAGGGGATTAGATTTAACCAAGGGGGAAAAAAAAAAAAAAAAAAAAACTCACCCTCAAAGCAGCATGATGAACAAATCCTGTAGTTACACCAGAATGATTTTTCTAACTTGCTAGCTGGAAATGATACTAGGAGAATCTACAGATAACCAGACCATTTAGAACTTAAAATAATCTTTATTCTCAAACTGATCTACTCATTAACACTCTCAGTAGACTCGCAGACCATCTCTACCCGTCTTTGATGGAACCCTCATGACTTCTGGAGAACATATTTCTCATATAATGCAAGGATGTCTTTCTTGTTGTGACTTCGCAACTTGAGGATCTCAGCACCATAATTATGTTTTGTAATTTCCTGCTTTAGTTCCTGGATAGTGAACTTTCTATAATCTTCCTGGTCCGTTCGCTGACTTTGATTATCCTCATTGCCCTTGAACACTGAACCACCATCTTCTGGTTGTGTGAGCATAACGGGGCTGGTTGTACTCCTCGACCTCTTCTTTACTCTTCTGTCATCTGTGCCTGTGTCTTGAACAGATCCTACACCCATTTCGACATCTTCTGTTCTAATTCGTTTTCCATGGGAAGCAGCCTTAAGCTTGCCATCCAATGCTGACTCATTCAGACGAACTGAAGTAAACTCCTGTTGGAGGGAATCAAGTTTAGCCCGTGCTACTTCCAACTGAAGAGAGAAGTCTTCAGCTCTTTTATTTGCAACACTGTGGGCTTTCCGTTCATCATCCAGAAGATCTTGAAGTGCTTTAACTGTACTAGCCCTCTCCACATTGTTTGATTTCAGAAGTGACTCTATTTCTTTCTCCCTTTCTTCAACTCTAGCTTCTAGCAATGCAACTTTCGAGACAGCATCCATCTCCGACACACGAACACTTTCAAGTTCACCAGCCAGATCATTTTTCTGTCTATCCAAGCTTTCAATATGCCTCTGAGCCCTCTCAATTTGGGCTAATCTTTCCATTGCCAATTTCTGAAACTCATTTTTTTCCTTTTGTGCAGATACTGCATCAGTCCTAGCTTTATCAGCTAATTCTGTAGCCCTCTTACATTCTTTTTCAGCATGATTACACCTTTCCTGGACTTCTGCAAACCTCTCAAACTCAGATCGGTACCTTTGCTCCAGATGGATCTTCTCTTGTTCCAGAATCCTAGCTTCTTTCTCATAAGTTTGGGCCTTAGCATTTGCAGTCTCCAGTCTCTCACCCAACTCTTTGATTTCAAGCTTCAGGAAGGATATTTCAGTATCATAACTCTTCATTTTTGACTCAGCAGCCTGCAAAAGGGACTTCTTACAGTTAAATTGCCGTCCATGCATGTGTGCAAATTGTTACCACCATAAGGTTTTGGTTGATGTTTAATTTCACCCAAAGTGCATGCACACGTGCATTTTTTGCGCCAGGGGGGTTACAATCAGGTGTTCCAAGAAACATACCTTTAGCTCCATGTTTAAGGTTGTCAAACACTGCTCTGCATGCTCTATCTTCCTATTCTTCTCCTTTATTTCATCTTCCTGCATATCCATTGATATAGAAATTATTAACTTTTCTTCTGGTTATGTTCATTCATTGAAATAAAAGACATGACAATGAGCTTTGTATGTACAAGCACAAATGCCTGTGTCAGAAACAATTACCTTCACAACCAAACGGCCAGAAAATTCTTCCCGCAGTGCATCTTCCCTCAGTTGTGTTTCTTTATTAATTCTTCCTTGCACATTTGACGCTTTCTCTAAAGCGGCTTTTGTCTCTCTTACAGCAATGTCATACTTCCGCTTCCACTCTGCTGCCTCTTCTTCAGCTGACCTGGTTTGTTCATGAGCAGCAGCCAACCTTGCTTCAGCAGCGCTGCTCCGAGACTTGAGAATTGCAATCTCTGAAGCTGCTTGCTCTTCATCAGCTTTCTGCTTTGATAACACCTGATCATGTTTTCTTTTCCAGTTGGATGTTTCTTGCTTGGCAGTATCCAATGTTTTCACCAAGTTAGAACACCTCTCATCCAGTGAACTACGATTACTTTGTAAATCATTTATGCGCCTCATATAATCATCAGCAAGCTTCTTCTTTTCATTAATAGCTTCATCATATCGCTTCATATATTCAGACTTATCTTTCTCACTAGCTTCTAGTTGCTTGTGAAGTAACGCCATTTTATCCTCTATTGAGCGGCATCTCAGCACAAGAGAACTCTTCTCGGATCCAATTTTATCATTTAGCCGTTTTGCAAGGTCAAGTATTGGACCTTCCAAACTGGGGAACAAAAGAGTTTTCCTTTTTCAATAAAAAAAGTGCAGCCTTATAGACAACCAAAAGGGAGAGAAATATACAGACCTTTGTTGTAGGAACATCGCTAATTTCTGCCATTTCCCTGGACCATGACATGATGTTTCATATTCAGATAAAAGACCATCAAGGACCTGCATGACATTCACAAACCAGTTCAATCACAATATAATGCAATAAACCACAACTTGAATCTGGAACATCATTTTTAAGTGCATTTCTAAAAAAGTCCCTCAGGCAGGAGAAATGCAACTCGCCTCATCTCTATGGCAATATTCTTTTTATCCATACATAATAGGGCCCCAATGTAACTAAATAACTTTTTGGCAATGACAAACACATTTACAAGTGCTAATGACAGCTCAAGCATGAATCTATCATAGCTCTTCTAGCTTGGCTTCTTTGGCAAGTTAATCATTGAATATCACAGTAATACTTACAAGCATATGCTAAAATTCCTATTTTGTTTCCCCCAGCTACTCCACATTGACAATTCTCTCAGCAACATCTTAACAAATCAGAAAGTATAATTCCATGAAACCAGTTCATTTAGAGACAAGAACCATCTCAAATAAGTTTCCCAGCGAGTGCTGGCAGGAGGAATTGAGAGACTCATACTGCATCTACCTTGATGGCACAGGCTTGATCACATGGACAAATAATCACATCTGTAGGCCCAAGATCTCAATGACAAAGACTCATCTGGATAGCACATCTCTATATGCACACTGATTTACAGCTATAAGAGTTCTAAAAATTTCAGAAAAGTTGAAAGAGGAAAGAACAAATGAAAAGGATTCATCTACTAACCCAGACCTTGTATTGACCCATTAAAAACTATTGAAAGCAATTTCATTCTCTAATTTTACCAATTATGTCCACCTTTCAAATAAAAACCTTGTTCACCTTGAGGCATCTAACAAACTCAGACATATCATTAGAACTTATAATGAGAGACAGGGAGAAGTAGAGTCCAAGTAACAAAACTTGGATGCCCCGGTAGCTTATAATTGATAATACAACTGAAAAAAATGCTTACTTTCACAACGTTATCAACATTGGCATCAGAAGCATGACAGGCTGTTCTCAGTCTCTTTTCCATGTTTTGTATAGTGTTTGAACATCTCAAGTCTGCCTCCATAAATGCATTCCTCTTGTAATCCTGCATCAGAAGCCATATTTAATCCACACGCACGTGCGCAAACACGGAACAAGTAATCCTATACAAAATCTACCTCCTTTTTTATGGAAAAGAATCTACCATCTGCTTTAACCAGAAGGTAACTAGAATCACAACTTTAGTAATTTGGCAACCATATGATCTACACAATTTTAACTATTTTCCCTGCCATCAATTAGATAAAACCCACCAAAACCCCAGGAATTGTCCCAACCCTAGAGCACATGCAAAAGGAAAAAAAGTTCAATAGCTATTTTTCTCTTTGATATATGTTTTAGCTTCTTTGGTCTCTTCGTTGTGTATGACCATGAGGCAATGTTTACATGGTTTCTGTGTAACCTTAATAGTTTATGGCTAGAAAGTTCAAATTTTAGATTTTACTCTCACTCATCCTGGTGATTCAAAATTCTCTAAGCAAAGCTATCACACTTTTATGTCACCAATTTAGGCATTGTACAGGAAATACACATGCATGCAAAATGGGCACATAAAGAGAAGCTTAATGTCTCATAGGAGCGCTAAAGCTCGTTCCTATAGCAGCATGGCCCTTTTTTGTACATATCCACATAGGTATCTTTGTGGCAAAAAACCACCAAACAGCCACCCAGACACATAAATATCAGCACCATAATGAAGATTATATCTGCCTAGTGGAAATATATAAGAATATAAACATCTACTATAAATGGATTTTAAATGACAAGCTAATAATTTGTAGCATATTTTTTGTAATGTTTAAGAATTTTAGATTATTAGAACAGAGAGAACAATTGAAAATCTAATTAGAAGTTATCAAGTCACCAATAAATATTTCTAGTAATGCGGTTTTGCCTCATATGATATGAATCTTCTAACTGCATTAAGTTTGACCAGTTAACTCTCAGAAACTAAAATAAAATAAAATTATAGAAGTGATTCAAGGCCTACACCTCATGCCCTTGAGTAATCCAACATATAGCCTAAGTTGGTGTTATTTGAAGAAATTGGTTTCTTATGTCCTTTCCATGTTGTTTTGCTTAACTTTCTAAACTTTTTCATCATCTACTCTACACTTTCCAGTTACAAGCAGTTAAGCACCTTTAAAACAAAAGGCTGAATACAATAACCCATCATACAAGGCTAGATTAAATATTTCACTGTAGCATTCTTAATATATTCATTACCTCAAATGCTCTTCTGGAGAATTTTTGGAGAAGCTCTTCATATTTCTTCCTTGCTGAACCAATCCCCACAGCGGCAGCATTAAATGCAGCCAGTGATTTTTTAACAGCTTCTTCATGTGATTCTCTCAAAACAACCTACAGTTGCCAGACTTAGAATATGATAGAAATCACCAAATAGGTAGGGGATGAGCATCACTTACTTCCTCAGTTGGCTTCGAACGGTCAAAACTCGACATATAAATTTCTGTGGCAGCGTCATATGCTCGCCTACACTCAGCTTCTTCAACACTCTGAAACACAACATTACTAGAGATGAAGAAAAAAGAAAAAAGAAAATTATCACTGCACCTGCTTTTTGAAAAAAAAAATAAAGAGTTTTTCAAGAGTAAAAGTTATTGTTTATCCCATTTGTCCATTTCATATTAGTTTGTTACAAACAATTTGAATCGTGTATATTTACGTGTGTTCGCGATTCTGCATGTGGATCCAGGATCTATCAGCTAATACAATCTGGTTATTTTTATGAGTTAGAATAAACCAAGAACTTTCTCCCCCCAATAGTTTGATTAAAATTGCACTATCACAACTTCAAACCATATGTTGAATCTGTCTCTTATCATATTCAAATTGTGTTCGATATAAAACCATTGACCTTTTCCTGTTCCAATTCACAACTTCTTGAAGATGACAACAAAGAAGCAAGATCCTTAAGAATATATGAGGCACAAGTATTCTTGAATATTTAAATTCTTAGACCCATTTACCTATATAGATATTGTTTCCATATCTGTAAACAATAATAATATCAGTAAATAATAAGAACCATGGAACTCCTACTCTTTAGAAAATTACATATGTTGGTGCTTTCGCACACAGCCAACACTTTAGCTGTCACTTCTGCCTCTGTTTTCTGGGACTTGAGATATTAAAAGGAAAGACTATAAACTGAAAGGAGCATGGAAGAAGAAATGGCTGTTTGGTTTCTTTGCAAATTCAGTTGGCTTATGTAAATGCTTATATATTGTTCCAAATTCAACTAGAAATTACCAAATTCTTCACACCAGTTTAGTAATCGAATAATTAAAAAAAAAATCATTACAAACACTTTCATATAAAACATTGTTCAGTACATTGATGGCCTTAGATGTAGCATAATTTATGCTTTCAGAGAATAACTAATAATCCAAGATCATATATAATGATAGAGTTAACAAAATACAACACTTTTTTTTTCAAATAATATAGGTCCATGCATGAGTAGACAGATTCATCGAAATTGAGTTTTAGATATGTAGAACAAGTAAATCAATCTAATTTCATTTTCCTGGGGAAAACAATTGTCCACCTTGATACTGATACCCAAAAAAAGTAGCATATAGGTTAAAGAAATCTATTGAATATTTGAAGGTTACATGTGGACTATTGCAGTACCCAATGCTGATTAGAACCAGTTTGTAGAGGAGTACACTGAATGATTGAAGAAAATGTTGGGAGGGATGACTACGAATCCAAGCAGCCATCTGCTATATTAACTTTCTTGATTTCAAAAGCATAAAAGAGTTCCAAGCAGGATGCATACCTGCCATGAGGAAGATATTGTTGGTACTGCACCATTATTGAGAGCCTCTAGATAAGATTCTGTAATACCAACAAGGACTGGGCCTGTCATTACAGTGGTGCCAATTTGCTTGGGCCTTGTTCTCTCGAAAACAAATTTTGTCAATGCATCCAGCCCAGCTCTAAATTCAGGCCTTAGTTTATCCAACTGCATAGGAAACAAGGGCTTAAGTTCACACAGTCCATCAGTAAGAAACATAAGAATGCGGGTGCTCGTGTATGAGGGAAGAAGCATGTATACCACATAAGGTACTAACCGAAATTTGATCCATATGCTGGAGATCATTTTCATTGTTCAAAGGCCGCACAAGAGGGAAGCATTCTCTGTCTGGAAACAGAGCTCGAATTGAGTCCCGAATCTATGACCATTACCAATGCATAATTAGCTCCTCTTAACATAAAAAGAAAAAAAAAATCCAGCACAACTCAGGTAAGATAAGCTAAGAAAAAGGATATCTCAAAAAATCCTGTCCAAATATCTGACAAAATAGAGACTCCTTTGCAAAAGAGTGTGTCACTAAGTTAAACATGCAGTTAGAAAAAAACTAACTTTTACCTCATTTTTAGCAGCTATATCTTTTCCATTTCCCTGAACTGACCTTAGAGCAAGCTCTAGATAGTCACGGGGTGTTATTCTCCTATTATCCTCAACTAAATCCAGATAAAAATCCTGCAAGGTAATCAGGAAAACCATTTTGAGGGTTTTATGTAAAATTAAAAAGTTAATGTTCCAAAACAAAACAGGAAAATAATACCCTTAGAAGCCAAACAAAAATTGGGGAGAACTGCCCGAGTTCAGAAGCTGAACTTCTTCCACCAGAAGCTCTAACACGAATATGTTTTGTCATTTGAGTGACAAGGGAGAGTCGATCAAGTGCTGCTTCATCTATACCACCCATCTAAATAGAAGAGCATAAATAGGAAAATGAATAAAAGTACAGTGAAAAGAGGGAGAGAGGAGACAATATGAACAGTGAAGATTAATCATGAATGTCAGAAATGCATTATAACATGATGAAAAGGATTTTTCAAGAAACATCAACTACAAACAAGCAAGAAACGTTAATAAAAAAGAACAAGGTCTCAGAATAAGTTTCCCTTACCTGATTGTAAATGAACATACTAGATAGAAGGACAGCTAAGGAGAATATCTGAGTGCTGTATGTTCCCTGTCAAAGAAGAAATTTACTTATGATAGATTAAGTTAACATGCTGACAAAACACAAGAATATGAATAATTGAACAATTACTGCATAATCCAAAAGAGCAGCTGTGTGGGAATATAAAAAGGATATGGTGTAAATTATAAATAAGAAGGAATCACAGAAAACAAATTCTTCAATTAATAAAATTCATTACTAGCCATTTCATCAATTCTTGAACTGCTAAAACATAAAACAAGCACAACAATCATCAGTTCATCCTGATAAAGTAAATACACTTACCGTTTGATCATAAGCATCTATTCCTTCACTGTCTAAAAGTAAGAGATTGTACTGAGTTCCATCAAGGGCAGTTCTCTTTAACGGTGCACTCCACAACCAAAGTCCTTTTGTACATGGCCGATGAGTGGATGCTACTTGAAATCCACTACTCCTGCCAATAAGCTACAATACACAAGTCCACCTCTTAGTTAATAACTGACACATGAGGTCAGTTGCAGAAATGGAATGCCATAACAAATAACTCTAAAATAAGCTTCAACAAACAAAATTCCAGTAGACATTCATTGATAAATCTACTAGTGTACATATTAGGTAAAGGAAGTGTGCATAACATCTGTCGCAAATACTGCATTTTGTAATTTTGAACTTTTCCACAACCCAAACCCTAACTACATTCCAATTAAATCCCTAAACATATTACAATCCTAAAAGTCCCAATCTTCAACCAACCAGAATCAATTCCCTTACCTGATTCAAAATAAAGCTTTTTCCCTGTCGAGCGCGACCACAGACTGAAACGACACCGATTGGTTCCTTAACAAGCTGGAGAGTAGCCACTGCTTCTGGATCCATCCGAAACTTCCCTTTCTCATCGCAGTAAACAAGTCGGATCGGCCTAGCTGGTCCGGTGACAGGAGGAGCCGACGGAGACGGCGACATGGAGGAAGAAGACGACTGAGAGTAGGATGACTGGGGAGAGGAGTCGGCGCTTCCTCTAAAGAAGCCGAACATCTTGTACGTTTCGGCGGTGAGCCTGTGATGTGCGTTTTGCTTTTGATTTTCTTGCTTTCTTTTCGGTTCTCACTTGTCTGGCAGCGATTGTGGGTTCAAAATTGGAGAGGGAAAGGGTAAGTAAGAAGCGGTGAGAACTAATAAAGGAGGGGGTGAGGCAGTGAGGGAAAACACCTCCACGCTTCTTTTGAGAGTCAGAACGACAGCGTGGAAATAAAGCTAACATCTCGGTCTGGCTATTTATTTATTTATTGTTATTTTTTTATGAGATTTATTTATTGGATTGGATCTTTAGGAACATGTCAATTTACAAATCAATTTTTGTATCCAAAAAAAACATTTACACTCATTAAAATAAGTATATTATAAAAAAATAAAGAAGATATAAAATTTCTGGCCAAACAATGTCAAGAATTATTTGAAAATAAAATTTGTTTTAATCTTTCAAATACTTTTAAGAGCAGAAAACATTATATTTTACAATAAGTATATTATAAAAAATAAAAAAGATATAAAATTTCTGACCAGACAATTTCAAGAATTATTTGAAAATATATTTTTTTTTAATCTTTCAAATACTTTTAGGAACAGAAAACATTATATACTCTAGTTACTCTATAAAAAGGGTTTCGATGACAAAAATGACATATTTAAATCAATTAAGAATTACTTAAGTATTGTAAAATAAAAATCAATGAACTCCTCGGAGGTCTTATAAGACCAAGTAAGTTTTTATGGTCATGTGTTGCCTTATATGTCCCAAATGAAGCAGAAATTTAAAAAAAAAAAATTTAAAAACAACAAGATTAGTCATAAACTAGATAGATAGCATGCATGATGCTCCGTGTCGATTCACAAAAAATATAAATTATTATAATATCAGTTGAAAGTTAGATTTATAAACATTTTAATATTCAAGTTAGATTTAATAGCCCGCCAAGTCCAGGTGACTTAAATTTAGCGGTCATGGAGCCTAATTAATAATAATAATAATAATAATAATAATAATAATAATTTTTAATCTTACCCTTCAAATCAAATCTATATTTTTTTCACCAGTAATAATATTTTTAAAAAAATTATTAATAATAAAAATAATAATATTAAACATGTCTTACTCAAGTTCATATAGTTTTTTATTTTATCCCTCAAATCAAATCTATGGTTTTTCTTCAATAGTAATAATTGTTTTTCATATTTAATAATAATAATAATAAGACTCGCATTCATTGGGTATGACATCCCCTTCCAGACCCAAGTAACTTGGGTGTGGCGCCCCTGCCAGACCTTATCTCCTGATGTGCGGCCTTACCAGACCCAACTTCCTGAGGTCTGATCGCCCAAGACCCAAGTTACTTGGGTCTAACATCGTAGCCACACCTAAGTAACTTAGGTTTGGAGAATTCCTGGGGTCTAGTTCCTTTACTAATAATAAAATTAATAATATTTATAATAAAAATAATAATATATATAATATTAATAATAATATTAAACTTGCATGACCCAAATATTTATAGTTTTTAATAATCCCTTCAAATCAAATTTATAATTTTTCTTCAATAGTACTAATATTTTTGGAATGAAGGATAAACTGATAAATCCAAGCGGTGAAATGAAAAATGACTCTCATAACAAAAGGTATAATGGTATGGTTCAAAAGTTAGATTAAAAATTATAATAATAAAAATTCATTGACTTTTGGGATAAGGCATAGCCAAGGATATTAGTAATGTATGTATGTTGTATTTCAAATTATTTTGATAAAATATAATAGATACAATATGAAAATCATTTATTGTATAATTGTAAAATATCATATTAGTTATTTTGTGTAATATAATTTATGTTAAAAATGGGGTTGTCAGATTGTTGACATGTTATGGATTTGATAACGATTATAATAGTGAAAAGAAATTCTATTAGTAGCAGCGATGACTGTATATGGCCAATGGTTGCCAATTGTTCTATTTAATGTAAACATGACATGAGTTGCTAGGATATTGTTTATGTAAGAAAAAATTTGTTATGATAATTTTAATTCCATTGTAAATGAACTACCAAAGTTATAAATTAATTATGTACTAGCTATATGAAATTTAGTAACAAATAAACTTGTTGAAGCTTAAATTGTTGTGTAATTATATAAGGTAATCATAGAACAATGATATTAGCATGTTTGACCTGGAATGATATGAAATTATTGGGATGATATCCTAAAGTCAAGCATTTTAAATGACAAAAATGGAGAGATAAAATTTAAAAGAATAACTCTTTCTGTTAGTATTTTGTATTTTTGCAAATAATGTTATTTTTAAGTAGATGATGCAATTGCCTTCTAGGATTAAATGGTTTATTTTGTGATGAATTAAAGACCTTGGATGAAGGATATAAAGAGTAAAATATTGGAAAGGCTGAGATTAGAAGATCTAGTTTATGCATGAATGTGCTTTTAAGCATAATGAAATAAAATGTAAATCTGATTAATGTTTTGTTTCATTAATATGATTTGAATACTTGTTGAGTTGAAAATTAAAAGCTAACATAGATAATCAGTTTTGCAGGATACATTACCATTATGATGAAGGCAAGACACGAGTAATTCCTAGTATAAAACAAATTCTTGTGGGTTATTCACAATGTATATTAAGTTCATTAGACACATCAACCGATAAATTTATTATAATCCAGTGAGGTAAAGACTTCATAGATATATCCTACATATATAAAAAATATACCTGTTTATTTTTCAAAAGTGTTATAAAAATTATGGGTTGTTACATTATGTATCGTGCACATTGGCAGATAATACAATGCCTTTTAATATGATCATTGACCACCAAGGTAGCCAGAAAGTCAGGTTTTAACCCATTTAACAAAGAAAACCTATTTTTAACCCTTTTCTCACAAAGAAAACCTAAAAAAAATCTTAGACACCCTAATAAACCTGTTAATAAGCTAAAATCAATTTTCAATCTCCTAAAAATTGAAAAACTAACTTGATTAAAAAAAAACATCTGAAGGCTTGATCTACCTTTTATGCCAAGATATAGGGTTAAAAACACTATAATAAAACTTTTCTTGCTAAATCAAACTCGTTGACATATAAAGAAGAAGAAGAAGTGTTGTTGGTGGTTAAATTATAGGTAACCAACTAACCTTATATCTCCTCCTATATTTCCCAGACCCTCTTTCTAATCACTTAAAATTTAGGGATTAAAATGTTAACAAAATGATTTTAAAAAATATGAAAACCTTAAGAAAAAGGGACCAAAAACAAAACAAAAACTTTATGGACTAAAATAAAAGGAAAATGTGCTCCATGCATAATGGAGAAAAAAGGGGTTGAATATTTATTCTAGTTTCAAATTTGATTTTTAAAGTTTTGATTGTTTTGAATCAATAAAATTGAATTTTATTTTACTAAATCAAGCAATAAATCTTCGTATAAACTTATTATTGACATTAAGAGAACTCTATATCAAGCCAACAAAAAAAATCATCAAGTTCAATCATAAATCAACTTAATATTAAAGGATGAGATTGAAAAAAAAAATAAGTGACTAAAAAAATTTTAATTGATCAAATTTTAAAAAAAAAACATAATAGGTAATCATTGCAATCAACAATTGATTATGTTTTCCTTCTATGTTGCATTTTCATTATTTTTTTTATATATTATCTCTTTCACCTTGCATTGTCTTATGTGTTTATGATTTCAAACAACATTTACTGGTTTATCAAGCATTAATTTTACAAAACTGAACTGTAATTGTTACTAAAAATAATAATTAAAGGAATGCAATCAAATTTGACAAAAAAAAAATTTAACATGCCACTATGTTATTTCAGAGAGTGATAGACATAAAAACTAAGAAGATTAGAAGGAAAAGAGGGAAGAGATGAAAGAAAAGAAGAATGGATAATTGGAGTCACACTGGACTTGGGTCATTGTCAAGCACAACCTCACGAGGAAGCCTCTATCAAGACGATTCCAACAATAACAAGGAAGGCCACTATTGGATCCTGAAGGAAGTTGTTCATTCCACCACAATGCATTGACCTCCTTCACACGCTAACATGTGTGTTACACATGTCATCCACTTCTTCACTTTAGTCCCTAGTTTGGCAAAAAAAAAAAAAAGAAAGTTGAATATTTGTTTCAATTTCAAATTCGGTCTTTAAAAATTTAATCATTTCAAATCAATAAAATTATATTTTATTTACCAAATTGAACATTAACCCAGACACCCTGAATGTTTTTTTTGACATTGTGAGAACCCAAAACCAAGCTACAGAAACAAATTACCAAGTCCAATACCACATCAATAATATGTGAGAGGATTAAAAAAAAAAGTTGAGTAATAAAAATAGATTGAAAAAAAACCTGAATATTTAGTCCTTGATTTGACAAAAAATAAAGGCTAAACATTTGTTAGTTTCAAATTTAGTCTTTAAAACTTCAATTATTTTGAATCATTAAAATTAAGTTTTATTTTATCAAATTTAGCATTAACCAAACTTTGAATTTTTTTCTCAACATCACAATAACCTAACATCAAGATAATCAAAACAAATCACTAAATCCAATCTCACATCAACTCAATGTGAAATAATCAAGTTGAAAAAAAGATCAAGTGATAAAAAAAAAATTATGCAACATTATTACAATCCACATTATATTGTGTTTATGTGCACAAAAAAATCATTGGCTCTTTTAGTTTCTTTTTAATTTTCCAACTACATGAAACTTGTATTTCTTCAACATTATTTTTATTTCGTAAAATCTACATTTGAATAGAAATACATGAAAAATAAAATTTAATTTTTTACGTACAAATATTGTCCTTTCTAAACCTTCTCTAATCATTTTCATCAAAGAAAAAAATATTTAGGATAATTACCAAAATATCCTTTCAGAAAATATTTTTATCTAAAAAAACCCAACAAAATATTTTTGATATCTATTAAATCCAAAAGAAATTCATATATAAGAAGAAAACTCATTTTCTAATATTGAGTTTATTTTATTTTAAAGTCTTATAGATTAAAAAAAAGTCATTGATTTAGATAAAAAAAATATTTTACAAGATTTTATATTTTATATTTATTTGTAAAATTTATGTGTATGTGTGTGTGTGTTAGTTATAAAATATAATTGTATACACCATATAAATATAATATTATTTATACATTTTCTTGTTAAATGTTTTTATTTTAAAATCCATTAGATACTTTTATATTCAAAACACCCTATAATAAGATCTCTCATACAAAAAAAAAAAAACCAACTTAAACATTATAATCAAACTCTAACTATTTTTTAATAATATTTAAAATCCAATAAATATTTTTTATTCAATCTCTAACTAAAATAATACTTTTAATTTTCTTGTTAATAGCGAGAGTAACATTCAAATAAACTTTATAATATTCAAGCTCTAAGTAGTCAAATACTATAAAATACAATTTGGTCTCACTAAATCAGGTGTCACGTAATTAAAAATTAAAAACAATGTCATATCATGAAAACAAAACACATACACTCTCTCTCTCTCTCTTCATACCTTTTCTCTCTATTTTTAATATAATATTTCTCTTCAAGTCTCCATCTCTTCCAAAAAGTAGAAATTAAAATATAAACTTCCTTTCTCTCCACCTTTTTCAAAAAAGAGAAAACAAATTTGAAAAAAAGAACAATAACACAAACTTCTTTAATGTCCATTGAACTTTGAACCTTATAAACACAAATTATCAAGTTATTTAACTAATCTTAGTTAAGAGATTTAAAAAATAACAAAGAAATCAAAGTAAAAAAAAAAAACGTTTCAATGGTAACTCTCCCTACCTTTAAATCCAACTCCTAATAATAAATAAGAAAACCAATAAAAGTTTACCACTTTGATTCGAATTCTTGGTTTTTCATACTTTATACAAAAACAAAATGCTAAACTACTCAAAACTTATTTTTCTTGGTCAAAGTTTTGTATCTAATTCTAATTCATTGATAGTTATTCCTTCTTTATATGATTTGTCCATCAAATCAAAACACCCATAACATTTTTACATCAACAAAAAGAGTTTGCTGACATAGAGAAAATTGATGGAGAGAAAAAAAATCTATTGAGATAGAGTGTATGTTGAAAGAGATTTTTTTTAATGATGTTATATTATTTTTAATTTTTCAATAATATGACATTTATTTTAATAGGATCAAAGTATAACTTATAGGATTTGATTAGTTACAACTTAAATACTTACCAGCAAACTAACATTCGTGAAAAGTATAAATCAATATTTAAAACAAAACTTTGATGGTGGCCTGATTAAAAATAATTTTTGAAGCATATTAATAGAAGCAAAATTATATACAAAGAATAAAAATGAGATTTTAGAATCAAATATGCTTGAACACATTTTAAAAATGAGTTAGCAACAACTAAAAGTAACAATATATGTAGATGAGACTTTTAAAGCCATTATCGATACAAAAGTTCAAAAACTCAAAAATAAGATAAAATAGGGTCAAAAACTCATTTTTGAAGCATATTAACAGAAGCAAAATTATATATAAAGAATAAAAATGAGACTTTAGAATTAAAATATCCTTGAACACATTTTGAAAATGAGTTGGCAACAACTAAGAGTAACAATATATTTAGACGAGACTTTTAAAGCCATCATCGATTCAAAAGTCCAAAAACTCAAAAACAAGACAAAATAGGGTAAAAAAACCCACCAACATGGTTTTAAAATTATATTAGTCTAAAAAAAAGCAAAACTTTATCCTAAATAATACAAACATGCATTGAAATGCTAACAAACAAATATGTGAGATGATGTAGCAACTTAAAACACAACAACAAACAAGCAGTTTCTCCCTTAAAATATAATTGATGATTTGAAGTTGTTTTACTCTTACAATAACTAATGTATGATATATATTCAATTTTCGTTGCTAATTTTGCAATTAGACAAGCTATATATATATATATATATATATATATATATATATATATATATATATATATATATATATATATAAAAAAAAAACTATCTGTTTTATAGCTGTTATTGTTCATCTGACCTCTCAAATGATTGATCGATTCATAGTGGTCAAGCTAATCGGTCAACCTATTCTTATAAATTTTCAAGTGTTCATCACCTATGCACAAGCGGTCGACTGGTTCATTTGGTATAACCAAATTGTCGATCGGTTTATGTAGAATTTCAGATTTATCAGTTTAATCCTGGTGAATTCTTAGAACTGTTTTATCAATCATTTTTAAAATTCATGCAAAGTAAAGTGTGTGTATTCATTTTAATTTGTGCTATCAAGTATAATATAAATATTTACATCTAAGCACTAAAATGAAAACTTAAAAAACTAAGTCTTTACTTGCTTTGCATCTTAAACTTGTTGATTGATTTTTTCATTTGATACCTTATACTTGTTAATGTAATCTTCATATAAACTTATTTAAACTTAATCTCATCCAAACATATTATTAGTCCATTTCTATTTAATTGTTACCATCAAAATACATAAACTATTAATATGTGACCCAAAGATCAATAATGTGAGCTTCCAAGATGAGCATACATGGGTTGTTATAATAACTGTATGTATGTGAAAACATGGGTTTCATGAAAACTTGAATTCATAAAAATAAAGGTTGTTATGACAGCCCAAATATAAGGAATTTAAGGCTATTATGATAGGCTGAATGTGTGAAGACATAGGCTATTATGATAGCCTGGATGTTCATGAATGTAGGATGTTATAACAACCATAAATGTGTATATTAAGGGGACATTATGACAATATGGATGCATGTGAATATAGGCTGCTATGGAAGACATAATAAATATGTGTATTTATGGACTATTATGACAATCATGAATATGTGAGAGTATGGGTTATTATGGCAAAAAAATGCATGTGTTGTCGTGGCATGCACACCGTCGAATGATGAATCTGCTTCTTGGATCAAGGGGTTTTGATATATATTGGGATTAATCATAAAATCATGATTTTGAAGGAGCAACCAGCTAGTATTATGGTCACTAGAAAACCTATTGGAATGCAAGAGTCTAGGTAAGGGGATTAGTTGTGCATGAGGAAGACGCATCACTAGAAACCTATGGTAAGCTACATTGTTGATCAATTGTTTTTCTATGTCATGTTTCTATTCATTAGTTTGTCTAATATTCAAGATAAATCCTCCTCACTAAGAAGATCTTGACTTCATCAAGCTAAAACTTAACAGTTCTAAAGCCCAAATTTCAATGTTGTATTTATTTCTACTTTGTATCTTTAATGCCTAGAGATATACTTTACAAAGTAACTTTATACCCCACATATTAAAGCCTACAGTTAATTCCTAACATTTATCTTTATTAATTCATTTGATAGTAGGAATATGCTTTGCATTATAAAATTAATACCCTAAATATTAATTAAAAAAATGAATTTTTGTTGTATTTTTAAAATTTTGGTCAAATCCTAATAGATAATCATAAACTAGTTATGGTATAAATTTTTGTATTTTTTTCAAAGCATGATGAAAATGCAATTATTTTTTTTGTTTTTGTTTTAAATATGCGTGAAAAACTTTTAGAATCTGGTAGTAAGCACACAAATAAAATATATTTTTGTATTTTTTGAATAAGGATTTTTTTTATTTTTGTATATTTTTTTTTCAAAATTTTGAAAAAAAGCAAGTACTTTTAATGCCAAAATAATATCTTACAGTGTAAATCTACAACCCCATTATTAAGCGAAATTGTTGAAAAAACATGCGAGGGACCTATAAATAATTTTAAAATGGTCATTGATTTTTTTTCATAATTTTATTGGAAATTATTTGGAGCTTGTTTGGCAAAACAAGAAAATAAGAGACAAACTAGTGTTAATAGAAAATAGTATGGCATGTTTGCCAAACATGCCCTTATTAAAAAATCAGAGGCATAAAAAATTATCTTAAGGTTGTGTTTGGAAAAGATACCTTGATAACAGAAAAATCGTTTTTTTTCTTCGATAAAAATTAAACATGCCAAACACGCCCTTATGGTTGGGATGGGCTGAGCCCAGATACATAGGCTAGGCTTCATGGCCCGAGGCTTAAGCCTAGAATAGGAAACAAAACAAATGAAAATCAAACAAGAGGTTTTTGCTCGAAATTCATGAAGAACACAAGGAACACGTTGAAGAACCCAGCAACATGAATCTCGTTTCAGACCATATCTCATAAAATTAAGGGCACTAAGACATGTAAAAACAATATTCAAACAAGATTTTGGGGTTGTATGAACACGATAATCATCCTAATATCATGATTATTTAATTTTTTTATGAAAAATAAAACGAAAGAATCAAAGATCAAATGCCATGATGTTGGTGTTTTTAAACCCTTTGGATCCTAAATTAATGATCAACAAGCTAAAATGCATGTGTAAAAGCCAACAATTGATAAAAAAAAGGCATGAAAATCAAATTAAGATCTAATAAGACAATGTTTATCCGATGAATATCAACTCAGAAAAACCCAAAATTGCCCAACAATAGTTTAACTCGAAACAAACCTTAAGAAGCTAGAAAATAATCTAAACTTAGCAACCATAGCTTAAGTATACTCAACATAACTTGTTTGATCCATTAAAACAACAAGAAATAAAAAAGCAAAAGCAAAACAGTAAACAAAGTCTATACTATCTACAACAACCAAAAACACATTTCAACATTGTTCCGTCGGGTATTTTTTACATTCTTAACCATAAACAACATGCATTTGACTTAAGCAAACCTAGTTAGCCACTAACAATGATCTAATATAAAAAAAAACATTTGTTAACATATTCTACCTTAAAACTTTATTAAACATCTTGAACAATTAAAACATGCTAAAATGTGTCTCAAATTGCCATGTGACACTCCAATAAACAATTTTAAACATCAAACCAAGCCTTAAACAAAACATACATATACTAAATCATATTATAACTAAGCATCTAAAAAAGAATCAAATAAAACACTAATTGCATCAAAACTAACAAGTAGTTAAAAGGGGAATGCATAATGAATATTTAATAAGCAGAAAGAAAAGGGAGGGGTATGCTTATTGAGTTTCACGCCCTTCTCAAAGTTGGAAACATACTTGTATAGAAAATATCTTTTACTTAGAGATTTCTAAACCAACTTTAGACTTCTAATAGTGTATTATGAAAGGTTTTATGTTGTTTTTCTTGGTTGGTTAATGGTTTGGCTAAGGGTTTTCGTGTTTGGTATGGTATGTGTTTTCCAGGTTTCTCCTCCCCTTCAATAACCTTTGGTAATGGTTTTTAAAGGGTAATGAGAATCATCTAGAGGCCATAAGCTAGATAATCCTCACCCTTTGATGTTGAAGAATGAATCTCATCCATCCATTGAGGTTGAGGATTAACCTTTGCAACATTTGAGAGTTGACAAAGGGAGTACATTGGTTGGTTTTTTTTAGTTTCTAGCAAACACAGCTAGTTGGGGTTTGGGTTTTAACCTCTTATAGCAATGCCTTCAGGGCTGTAAAAAAGCTTTTGTTTTGTTTGGGTAGAAGTACAAAATGCAGGGTGTGAACGGTTATGTTTCTTGTTTTGTTTGGGTGAAGAGGTGAGGGAGAAATGAGCTCTGAAAGGTGGTGGCAAAACCAAGCTTTTTTTCAGGACTTTTGGAGAAGAAGACTAATAGTGGCCAGATTTCTTAAAAGATGAAGGGTTAACAACTTCACTTAATCTATTAGAAATTCAGTGTCATTTAATTTAGATGCATCAATTTTTTATCTGATTTAATTAAGATTAAGTTCGGGGATAGGTGTGGGTTATACGTGCCCTATCACTCAACCCCTTTTAACTTTTTATTTTTTATTTTTATATGTAATATTATTTTTTTAATGTAATGTGTAAATTTTTATTTTATGATTCATAAAATATTTTTATAATCTTCTGAATATACTTAAGTAGAGTCTATTTTATAATTTATAAATAAATTTTGTTTTTATTTTGTGGTTATTTTATGTATAACCTAAGAAAAAGTCTCCCGTCTCGGGTCGTCGTCGGCTGGGGATATGTCCGTCACTACACTATTAAATAAAGAGATGTTTTCGTCCGGCAGTCTAGGAACTCGGGTCGGGATCACAAAACCGCAACCCATCGCCGCCAGTGACAAAGAAGAGAAAACAAGGCAACGAATTTTTTATTTCTAGGGGAAAAGGTCCACACCAGTATATCTTGTGTAGCACAATACATAGTTTACCTACCATTAATTATTACAACCTCAATTTCCTCAAAATCAGCAATATATCGACGACCATGAACAGGGTCTGCTAAGCTAGAGGCGAAGAGTCATCATCTGGAGCTTTCCTCTTTCCTGATACTTCACAATGCTACTGGATCGCTGAATCCTTTTTATTCATGGATCAACAAATAAAGAACATTTCACATTCTTCAGTGCATGAACAAGTCTTAATGCTTTTTTGAACAATATATCTAAGTTTTGAATCTATAGTGTTTCCTTGAATGTGTCGAGTTCATAATAATTTCTGGGTGGTTTTGAGTGTTGGTATGGTTCTCATCGGCTTCCACTCCGAATTTACGTGCCTTAAATGGAGTTTGAAACACTGATAACATTAATTTTTTTTTTCCTGTGAATAAGATTCCTTTGAAACATATCGAACTTCCCATGCAAAAGATACATGAAATGGATTAATTTATGCAGATCAATTTATCTGCATTATTACCATCCCTAAATAATAACGTTGGTTAATTTATACGAGTTTTTGGTGTCAACGACTCACAGAGAGGAATTCAAAAAAAAAAAAAAACAGTGATATACCATTTATTTATAGCTTTTACTGTACATGAATATCATTCATGTTATTTTCACGTTGAAAAAACAATGATAATCATCCCTGAAATCTTTAATCATGGGTAAGCGTACAGATCTGAATTTAACAATAAGAGAAGATTTCCTGTGGATTGCAGGTGTAGTAGACATATGTTGATCATTTGAAGAAAAAATAGTTTCAAGGTAAGTGACAATTTGTTTATATGGTACCTAATTACCGAGTCTATTGTATATATATCTATACAGTTTATATATTGAACGGAAAAATTATCTCAACTTTTCTTTTGTGAAACTATTAATCATCTTGTTGTGCCGGGAAGATTTAGCAATAGAAAAGAAATTACCTTGACATTAAAAAAAAGTACAAAGCAGACATGATCCACTTAGCATAAATCCATAGCATTCTAATTCCAAACAATACTAGTATTTATTATACAAGTGGTTTCACCTAGAGAGAGAGAGCTACACAGATAGATATATAATATTGATCACCATGGCCACGAGCCTTGGATGATAAATTTATTTCAAGAGCCCTGAAAGCTCTGCTGAGATGAGGCTGAAAGAGTAGGAGAAGAAACTTCAAAAATGCATTCATTTTCTGCTTTATTTGAAGAGAATATGTGCAGCCTCTTTTTTGGTGGTGAAGGAAGCTCGTCGAAGATGTATGCATTTTCTGCATTATTTGAAGAGGATACATGATGCCTCTTCTTTGGAGTTGTTGGCACTAGTTCTTCCAGAGCTCCAATGGAGAGTATCTTCTTGATATATTCAAGTTTCTCTTTGACAGTGGAAACCATTGTTGGATGAGAACTTGAATCCGAACCTGAGATTGTGTATTCTGGAGATACTTCTTGGAACTCCACTTGTCCTTGCTCAGCTGCCTCTTCACTTTCTGCAGGAGCCATAAGACATGGCTGAAGATCATAATAATAGTCTTTAAGGGTATTGCCCTTCTTGAATATTTCTTGACCTTGTAAGCACCTCAAGCTAGTAAATGGAGAGAAGCTGCTAAAATTCCTGCAATGATCGTCTCCATTTTGTGGTCGAGTTTTGCTTTTCTGGCGAACCCGGCATAAAACCCAATCATCCAACTGGATAAATATAGAAGAAGACTCCACAGTCAGTCGAAGAGGGTTTTGTTATAAAAGCGAATAATTTTAAAATACGGATGAATAACAGAACTCATTGGATTCAACTTTCAATGAACAGCAGCACCACGGAAGGTAAGAAATGACTGGTAAATAGGCTTCTACATTTCGATGGTAATGGAGTAATCTTGTTGCCATTGTTAGGATAGGAAAATCAATTTCCATTTCTCATAATGAGCTAGACCTTTTCAGGGATCGATCTTACTTAGTTCCTTAACTTAGGCCTTTCAGCTTTTGTTCATTAACCAGTTATTTTCTTTGGATGACTTTGTCCGAAAAGAAGGTAGTTGACTAGTTCAACGATACAATTACATGACTACTTCTTCGGTTTATCTAGAATATATATAGAACTTAATTACTAATATGGTTAGTTTGATGTTTATTCTTCTTTAATTAAAAAATTTCCCTGTGAAACAAGAAGTTTCATCTTACGTAGAAGCAGATATATTATACTGTTCCATGTCCGTCTGTATGATACTGTTTCTACAACCTACTCTCACGATCAACATATCTCTGTTTCTTTTTACAGGCTTTTATCGAGAAGAACAGCTTAAAAGACTTACTCGCATCGATCCCCTGAGCCTATGCTGATGGTGGGTGTCATCAAGAAGGCGGTACTCAAGCATCAACCAACTTGTTTTTATGCCTTTTGGAGGCCGGCCCTTGTAAAAAACAAGAGCTTTCTTCACCCCAAGGCACTGTGATCCATTGGAGGTGAGGATTGGCTTGTCGGTTCCGGTTGCTTTCCAGTAACCTGATCCAGCTGCCCTGTTTGGACGAGCACCATTGGGGTATTTCCTGTCTCTTGGGCTAAAGAAAAACCACTCGCTCTCCCCAAACAAGGCTTTTCCTGCACAGGTAAGCAGAACAACAATGGCAAAGAGAATGATGCTTCAAGATATCCCAAACTAGGATATCAGAAAAGCAGTTTTTTCTGTACCAAAGCAGCAAGAAAATCCACATCTTTCCATTGAAATTATGAACAATACCCTACTTGAAAGACATAAAAACATATTTTGGTTGAGAAGAATGAATTAAGCACCTGGAAGTTCCCATGGATTGAATTTGTAGATATCCACGTCCGCTATTATAACGATTTCCAGATTCGAAGATGAGACTTTCTTTCTCAGATAATGAATGATAAGCTCCTGGTCTGTGGGATGAAACCTGAACCCTGGAAGGAGTTCAGGACTGCACATGGTCCTTCTATTCATTGAGATAGCATAGGACGCTTGAAGCTCCTCTTTTTTTATAGTGATAATGGATTATCTTGGAATCATCATTCCAACAACAATTGTTGTTATATGATTGTTGGTTTATGAAGTCTTTTCTGTTTGGTAATTCACTTCATATCTTCTTCTTTTTTTACTAGTAAGTAATTATATGATGCACTGCATATGGAATTTTTTTTCTAATTTAATTTCCTTTTTCCCCTTTCCTATTTGTTGTTTGTATTATTACGGTCACTATTGAAAATTATCAAATACAAATAGAAATATCGACAAAAAAAATAATATCAGTATAATATCAGTAAATTACAGTGAAATTTACAAATGGAATATGACGTCGCTACTTCCATCGATATTCATCGATGAAAACATTTTCGTTGGTGAATACTAAGAATTACAAGTTGAAATCAAGGAATGAAAAAAAATAGGCAGGTATCTCCTCGTTATTTCTGTTGCAAAATACGACATGTCAATATTATAGATGAAATTATTGATGAAAACTAATTGTCATTAATTTTTGTCGATGATATTTAAGTTATAATTTGTCAAACAACCCCCCCTTTACCTCTCCCTCATTTCTTCTTCTTCTTTCTTTTTTTCTTGTAGAAAACAACACCATTCCCCCCTTATTTTGTCACAAATCAAGTTTCCATCATCACAAATCTGGTCACCCTAACAATTAATTTGTTAGTATCCCTGTTCTGATTCAATTTATTTTTTAAGATTCGTCACAATAAGTAAGCAAACCAATCCTTTTTTTTTGTAACCTATTTTTCTTATGCTAAGTTTTTGGTATTTTTATGTAGTATATGTAGTTTGTTTGTGTGTTTACTTATTTTATAGCTTATTTTACAAAAATGATTCATGAAAAAAATACTTGTGTTGATTCACATACGGAGAACTCTGTGTTCTTTATGAGACCATGGCAAAAGGTTGGTTGGGTGAACTTCTAACTCTATCAATGTTCATAGAATTGTAGATGATAATAATAATAATAATCGTTATATGAGTATGATTATAAATGCAATGGGAATGAATCAGGGTTATGTAAGTGAATGTTCAATTGTAAATGAAGAATCAAATGCAGGTGCAACTAGGTTTTTTGAAGTTTTAAAAGATTCCGACAAACCATTATGAGGTGGATGCACAAATCACAGTGAATTATCGATCGTTGCATAAGTGTTTACTATCAAGTCAGATCATAGGCTAAGTGAGGCTAGTTACGATAGAATCATCAAATGGATGAGAAACATTTTACCTGAATGAAATAAGCTAAAAAATAACTTTTGTGATGTTAAATCCATGATGAAACTCTTTGGCCTAGGATATTAAAAAATTAACATGTGTTCAAACTTCTACATGTTGTACTACCATGAAAATACAGATTTGACCGAGTGCAAAACCTGTGGGTATGCTTGGTATAAACCCAAAACTAGTAGGGAAATTACTTTTATCGCACATAAAAAACTAAGATACTTCTCAATTACTCTTAGACTGCAAATGTTATTTATGTCTCCAAAGACTGTTGAGCATATAACATGGCATCATTCACATGGTATAGTGTATGGAGTCATGGTGCACCCTTCTAATTATGAAGCCTAAAAACAGTTTAATAGGTTGCATCTTCAGTTTTCAATGAAACCTTAGAATATACATGTTGGGTTATGTAATAATATATTCAATCTATTCGGATCATTTGCTTTACCTTATTCTTGTTGGTCGATGACACTTATAGTTTACAACTTGCCACCAGAGATGTGTATTAGACCAGAATTCATGTTTTTATTTATGGTTATACCCGGTCGTAATAGTCCGGGTTGGAATATTGATGTTTATCTTTGACATTTGATTGATGAGTTGAATTAGTACTAGTCATTTAGAACTTTGACTTATATATAATGTCTCAAGAAAATATAATTTTCAGATGTAGACAACTTTAATGTGGACTATAAATGATTTTTCTACGTATGTGTTAGTTCTTGGTTGAAGCACATATGGAAAATTATTTTTTTATAATCTTATCCGATAATTATTTTTCTACGAATTAGGTTGCATGATTTTTGGTCTAAGACGCATAAAAAAATCAAAGAAATATATATAAAATAAAGGTTTCCAAGCTGAGAAGACGTGGCCTTATAGAGGGATTTTATACTTCCATGTGTCTCGGAGGGTATCAGAGCTCTTCTGGTTTGGGAGTGACCATAACCTCTTCTTCTCTATCATCCCCTCCTCCCTCTTCCTTTCTAACTTCTTCTTCCTCCTTCCATCTTCCCCCTTCCCTTTCCATTCGCCAGTCTACATCTACCAAACTTGACTATCTCTATGAGGTTAGCCTTTTAGATGATACAAAAAAAATCTCTGAAACAGACCTTCCTCTTGTCAATCCTTACCATGCTTTTGCCAAAAAGTCTCCTTCTGTTATCTGCAGTATTAAAACTCTCATCAAACAACCTTCTCGTGTGGCCAAAGAATATGTTCAAGCCTCCTCTTTTGACCAACATAAAATTCCCGCTACTTCTCAAGAACAATTTGTTACTCTTGAAATTCTATCCGAATTTCCTGGCCAATGGATTTTCCAAGGATATACCCATATTCATTTTGGTGCCATCCGACTAGCCTTGTCTTATCATGGCCGAAAAGGTTTACCTGTTGTAGCAAGATTAGCTCTTCTAGATACTAGATATCTAGAGTATCAACATGCATACATTGGATCTCTTGAAACCACGCTCAATTATGGCATAGTGGCTGTCACTTTCTATCCCAACTTCAATATGGCTTTGGATGATCCTCAACTTCATCACTTTTTGAAATTCCAACTACAGATCACCGATGCTAATCAAGTTTTGGACACCTATCAAGCCACTCTTCATTATCAAATGGCTTACCGGGTCCAAAATCATGCCTTTGATTTAGTACTCCCTGTAACCAATGATGCTTTGCTTATTACTGTTGATACCAATCAAAGAGCTACCTGTACTCATGTCCCGCGCCAAATCCCGAAAGAGGACTTACAAAAACTACTCTCCTCTTCTTGGATTACCAATTATGAAAAGCTGCATCAAAGCTTTGCCCCTATCCAATCCATAAAACTCGAGTTCACCAAAAAGGCCGATGGTACTATTGAAATCATCTTTAAGAAAGGAGAATCTTCTACTTCTCCACCAGGAATCTTTTCCTCCTCCATCTCAATGGTGCAACCAGCTACCGATCCTCTACTAGTACCTGTAGAGTCCTTCTCTACCAACGGTCTCCCCGTCTATTCTTTTGCTCAGGATAATCATGTTTTTTGGGACACTTGTAATTATGATGATTGCTGTAGTCCAGATATGGAAGTTGACTCCCCTAGGCAAAAAATGAAATCTTTCGGTAAGAAACTGAAAGCCAGATACAATCAAGGAGACAGAACAGTTGACACTTTAGGACAACCTTCTGGAAAATTTAACTATCTTGTCAAATATACTCCTCTTTCTTGGGCCTCTCCAGAACACGTTCCCACAGTCTCCATGTATCAACCTACAAGACCTTATGATGATGATTTCCCTGCTTTACAAGAACAGGTAAAAGATAGGGTCCGTACTCTTCCCCAAGTTCACAACCCTCAAGGCGTAGATGTTGATGGCCGCCCTAAACAAGTCACCCAAGCGGAAGCAGTTCTCAATTGGCAAAGTCAAAATGTCATTGCTTAAATTTCTGTTCTTCATAAAATCGAATCTAAGGTTGACTTGGTTCATACTAATCTGAAAAAGATGATTGTCTCTGTTGATTCTCGAATTCTTCATCTTGAACAACTATATGTTGAAATTCAACAAAGGACCTCCACTATCCATGAGTATTTACTCCTTCAATCTTCTAATGGCAGACATGTCGACACTCAGAAGGAACACAAGATTCAGTCTCTCAAAATACAACTCAAGTCTCTTCAGGCTAAATTAGCCAAATCCAAATCTAAGCCTTTACGATTTCCTGAACCTCCACAAACTCGGATGACCTCTTATTATCCATACCCTTATTGGGCTAAACATTCCCCTTCTATAACCCCCAACCTCCACCTACCACACCTTAAAAACCCAGATTACCAGCCCCTATAATCTCTTCATCATCTGATTCTTTTGAATCTAAAAAGCATGATACTAATGATCCATTCCAAGACTCTCAGGACCCTTATTAACTTATGATCCAGTCAAACCACCCTTCCAACCCTATCCAGTCTTTTCTTGCCACTTATTCCCAACAGATTATTCCTAAAATCCTTACCCATGAACCCCTTACCAATACATCTGAAGAAGAGACTCCTGATGATGAAACTCTAGTAACTTCTAAAGACTCTTTTATTGAAGAAGATTCTTCTGACACTTGTTCTATGCCACCATTACTGATAGCTGATCCACCTCCAGCACAGACATTAGATCCTCAATCATCACGGACTTGGCAAGAGCCTCATCCAACCTCTACCACAAGAGTTAGTGTGGATGAACCAATTAGCAGTGATGAATAGGTAAATCTCAATCCTCGCCATTATCATCCCTATACCCATTCTCCAGGTACCGGTGGTTATTTTACTCTGGATGATATCCCATGAGTAAAATGATGAGATAGAATCCTTGAATTTCATTCATGGCTAACTAGCTATATGCTCAAGGACGGCGCAACCCTCAGGGATGCATTATAGCAGTTCTCTGCAAAGTTCTCTAGAACTTTATGGGACTGGTTTCATGTCTTAGGTGATTACAGACAAATGTAATTTATGAACAGTGCATCTCTTTCTGAAGCTTTGGGCTGGCTTCATTATGAATTCCTTGGCAAAGCTTTAAATGACAAAGAAATAGCACGGTATGAGCACTTCAAAATGAAGTGTTGTTCCTATTTACGATCTGATCTTGAAAGGCATTTTAAAGACATGTGCAGATGCTACTATATTCTCTCTGGTCCCGATGATCCAAGCCTCAAACATGCCTTTTTGGCATCCATACCTAGAGATCTGGTTGACGAGACTTTCAGATTATTCAAAACCAGAAAAGAAGTTATTGACAACCAATCTCTTGGCACCATCTTTCATCAGGTGTTGGAAGCACTCAACAAAATGTGTGATCAACACAAATATTTTACCAAGATATTATAGCCTGACAAAAATATGCTCCGTGCTTGCAAACGATCAGATTTGCTGATTAAATGCTCAGACAACACTGATTGCAATTGTTCCATGAAAAAGAAGAAGCATTTCAAGAAAATCCACCGAACTTCTTTCAATGGTCGCAAGAAGAAATGGAAGTTCTTAAGATGCCTCCACACTAGATGCCCCAAGCACTTCACTCCCAGCTCTAACAGATGCTTCATCTACAAGCGCAAAGGTCACTTTGCAAAAACTTGTCCTCAAAAGAAGGCCCAGTCGTTGAAGTTAGTTGATTTTCTGGCCTAAAATACAAAGTTCAATCCTGATGATGATGAAGTTGAATCCTTATTTTCACTCACGGATGAAATCACTCCTAATACCATAGCTGCTGTAGCAGATGAAAGTTCTGATGATGAGATTTATGAACTTTACCAAGCACAACCTACCATTTCTCATTCACATCCAATACCCTTAGCCCCTGTTACCATTCTTACCTCCAAATATGCTAAGCCCATCAAAGCCATAACCTTATTTAACACAGGAGCCTATAGAACCATTCTTCACCCAAAAGTTCTTCCCCCTCATTGTTGGGTCACCCATAAAGAATATTTTCGAGTTGCCGATAATCAAGTCTTTTGCACCCAATTCAAAACTAAAAAGCCTATTACCATACAAATCCTACCCCAATGTTCTGTCAAAACCCATGTCCTTGGTTCTCCTTTACCTGGCAAAGACTTAGTTATTGGGTTTGATGTTTATTTCAAATCCAAGTTCAGAATCCTTCCTCGTGGTATTCAGTATAAATCCCATTTCCTTCCATACACCATTATCCCTTCACTCGATGAAATCCAACCCTCTTCCACAAAGAACATTGCCCTCCTTAAAGCCCAAATTATCCAACACTCATGTTCAAACTCTCATCAAGACTTTCTTGCTAAATGTCCTCATCCATTATAGCAAAATCCATAATTTTTTTTTATTAAACTTCCTTTCAAGTTTAATGAAGACATCAATCCCACGAAAGCTAGTCATTCAGGGATGAATCCTGAACACAAGATACTAGCTCAACAGGAATGTGCCCAATTACAGGCCCAAGGTTTAATTGAACATACAGACTCTCAATGGTCTTGTGAAGCCTTTTATGTTAATAAAAGGTCTGAACAAAAACAAGGCAAACTCCAGCTGTTCATCAATTACCAACCCTTGAACCATTTCCTCCAAGATGATAAGTTCCTTTTATCCAACACAATGACATTATTCTCATGCCTTCACAATGCCAAAGTTTTCTCTTCCAACCTACCTCCACTCGACCAAAACTTCCCTACCGATGACCTACCCCCTCTCGCTCAAGAAATGGTTCTTAACCACACTCTTGACCTGCAGGCCAAGGACAAACTGTTTAGCCTCCAAGACTACCTTCTTCTTAACTATGATATGTCAGCCTTTGTTTTCAAAGCTTAGGCATCCACCCTAAATATCCTTTCATTCATCTCTTCACTTTCAAATCCTTTGGATTATTCCCCAAAGAACTCTACTTTTTCTTATGGTATTTCTGTCACCTATACCATATTGCCATCGAGTTTCTCACTGATTGCTTTCTTTCCAGCCTTCTCAGGACTTTTTGGCCAGCAGACTCTTGGTACTATACTTTGAAGTTCCTCACTTGGTTCCATAACCCCACACAATGGATCTCCCTTCTCTAACATGAAAAATCCAAATGGCCTCATCCACAACCTTGCTGGATTGAAGTACGTCGTAGTGCATCTCAAAATAAGTCTGTTAAGTAGGCTTTTGCCTATTTGTTCTCTATTTTCATATTCCATAGGCCTTTCAAAGCTTCAACAGATAATCTGGTTATGAGTTTTCCACAGGCTACCATCTATAAAACTCATCCATACTCCCTATATGAACACCCCTTAGAAAACCTCCCGGAACTCAAAACCTTGCAAAAAACAGTTTGCCTAAAGAACAACATTATTCCTGATGAAATCTGGCCTAAAGGAACAGATCTTGATGAAGAAATTGACTATGATTTGTATGATCCTCAATATTCTGCTCATCTCCATGACCTGCAAATGCAGTACAAAAACAAAAAAACTCAAGTAGATAATTTTGGGCATCCTAACACTTCTGGAACCATATGAGATGAAAATGGTTGCCGATGATGACTATGTGTTGGCCCTACAAGTCCAAACTACTCGAGATCAGAATCTCTCTCCAGATCATGAACCTATTGTCGATTGGTATTCCGATTAGCTTGTCGTTTGTATCATAAGGGTGTATTATTAAGTGTGTTTCAGTGCTTTCTGATGTAATCAGTGATGTAAGCAAATTAAGTGTGCTTCAGTATGATGTAATCAGTGATGTAAGCAAAAGCCTCAAATGTAGTATATATAGAGATTGTTTGTAATGTTGAAAGGCAGAACCTTGAGAAGGTAGACCTCGAAGGAGAAGCCTTTTAAATAAAGAACTTGTTTTTTTAATTCTCTGTTCTTCAAGCCCTTCCCTATTTACATTCAAAAACCAAAAGCTTTTGATCATCCAATAAGACATAACTACAGTGAGTAGCTGTTGAGTGCCTAAAAAAATAGCCATGTTAAGCCACTCTATCAGAATATATGTCTAATAATTGTGGTATCAGTTTTTATTTTAGAACGTGATCGTTCACTATTTACCTATTCCTTCTTATGTTAGGGTAAGGCAAAGCTTTGGTTTCATCGATATACAATTAATTATTTGACTTGTACTTGCAAACAGAATCTCTTGATAAATTTTGTAATCACAACTAGCTAGTACGCTAGTAGTGCTCATTGGCTGCGTGGTGATCAGCTGGTACCTATGTATATTTTGGGATTTAATAAATTAATAAGATTATATAATGGTTTTGTAATTTGCTTCGCTGTTTCCATTTAATATTTTTTTCTCATAAATTTGACTCTCATGAGTGTTGCATATCTTTTCACTTCTTTTTAGCTAATCCAAATTGGCTGTTTTTTAGATGCTCAATTTAGAAGGACTTTTCCCATTTCAAGTAAAATCGTATCAGAACTCTCAGGACTCTGAAAGCTATGTTTGTCATGGCAGCTTGAAGCCCCAGGGATGATTATAACTTGGCTAATTTTTTAAAATCTTGAAGCTAACAACCATGTATGTTTTTGATAATCCCGAGACTTATAACACTTAAACTAATGATTTCTAATGAGTAAATTCAAAACTTGAGCTAGATTACTTTTGATTGGATGGTCGGCAGGTGTTATGGATTACACGTTAACTGAAGCTATTTTGGATTTTGTTTTTGTATGGGAACTGTTATGGTCACCTTCTATAGCTGCTATATTTGTGTATGTACATTTTCAACACTGCAGGGTATTATACAATTCATGTAAGTATCATTCTGAACAGATTATGCGGGCATCTTGCCCAGAAACTTTGAGATGAGAACAAAAACCATGAGCTTGGACCACAAACAACCAGCAACTAGAATTATGTTGAAAATCATGATTCCGGCAGCACAAGGGATCTGTACTGATATGCCTCAATTTTTCTGTTTGTTTTCTCTTCGTCCTTGTTACTTCTGTAAGCTCTAAATGGTAAATTACATAGACCTTCAATGAAGCTTGGTTTAAATGGGAATTTCTGTGCAGATGGACTTGTCAAACTAGGGGCCATCATATCAACCCGGTACGTACAGTCTGAAGAGATCCGCCAGAGGACGTAATTCATTACAACCTCCAACTCATAGTTGTGAGTGTAAAATGTTGAAATATTAGTTTTTGAAGAAAACAGTGGTACTAGAAGAGACAGAAAACGAATCACAATTCACATCACCAGAATCTGAGACAAATCATAGATTATGCTATTTTGTGGCAAGGTCTTCGGAAAATTGGAACCTCAGGCGGCACCGAATATTGCTGTTCACATTATGATCCGAGAGGAACGATAAGTTTTTACTGAAGAGTACAAGATTGAGATTTGAGAAGATATAATCAAAGAATAAATGATCCTGTCTCACTTGTTATGTGGGATCTCTATGCATATCTTCCTGCATGTCGCTTTTCTTTTTATCTAACATGCTACCTTGTTATCAAACATGCATGTCACCTTGTTATCTAGCAGAACATCGATATTCGAGAGCATCAACTCATTAACAGGTCAACGTTCAGAGTCTAGTTCAACCTGCAATGCAATTTACTGGAAAATTTGGAGTCTTACGCATATAGTGAATCGCAATGCATGATAGTTTATATTAACAAGGTTAATGCCAACAAATGTCGACCAAACGATGCCATGCATGGAAAAGCACTTTGATGTAATTGATGGATTTCTCTTAGTATTTTTTTTAAATGTAATGTATTGATACTAAAATCTCAAAATGAAAATTACAAGTGCTTGAAAATATTACAAAGATTGAAATGTATATTATTAACTCTTGTCACAGATCGATGTACTTTAAGCTTGTGACATATTAGAAGTTCATTGCCTTGAAGAATTACACGATACCTTTCACCTCTTTTTTTTTTTTTGTATTGTCATAAAAGCAACTTAATAAATAAAATGTATTGGTGCTCTATGTTTGGTTTGTCATTTAATCCGTAATTATTTTTGATATTGTAATAATAATTATTTTTTAAAATATTTTTCATTTAAAAATAAATCAATAACCTTTTTTAGCAATATTTTTCATCCACGTACCTCTCCTGCAATTGAGTGGTATATGTTTCCTGAAAAATATAAAATCAGTAAGCTAATTCAAAAAAAAATTAACTTAAGGAAAAAAATTGTTGAAATCCAACTTACCACGAACTTGGCTATCCATGAGATGATGCATCCATTTCCAATGGTCATCATTTCACATGTGAGTTTTTTTAAAGAGCTCCATTGGTTTTGGTTCGCATCCAAGAGTTGTAGCTTACAAAAACAATTGTTGTTAGTTAAATATTTTCATATAAAATATCAATTAAAAAATAGATGTAATAAAAAAGAATTTTACCATTTGTTTTGCATGCAAAATGAAAAAAATGGATATGCTAAAATACGTGGTAATTAAACCATAAATCTCCATGTTCTGGTTCTCTGCATCAGACTGTGATCGTTGCATGAAATGCTCAGACGTCACATGATGTATATAATCTACCCATAGAACCTCTAAGACATACGGAGATCTGAAATCAATATAAACTGCCTTGTCTCCCAAGTCTGGAAGACTCTTTCTTTAGCTTATTTTTTACGTCTCATTCCAAAACTCACGCAACCTATATAGTAGAAATGAATTATCGGTTAAGATAATAAAAAAATACAATTTTAACATTTAACTATAAAATATAAAATTTTGAATTCAATCTAACCTAGTTACGTGTGATTCTCCAAAACCTTCCTAGCAATAATGTAATCAGCCTTATCCTAGTAAATAATTTTCTTACATGTAAAAATTGTAAAAGAATTAGTTCATTAAAATTTTAAAACTAACCTTGTTTTTAACGTGGTTCGATAAGTCTACATTCATACCTCAAGTATCAAACCGTATTTGAGTATTGTATTCCTTTACTAATCCAAGTTCAAGAGTACAATAGCCACTTGATGAATCCATACCAAGCCTTTTACACCACTTTAAGAAATCTTATCTTCAAGATTATTTTCACTTGAAGATATATCATCTTCAAGACTTTACCTTCGGTGAAATTACTTTACCAATACCAAAAATTTTTACTTAACTCTCAAAAGCTTACAATAGTATTTTGTTTCACAACAAACTCTCTTAATAGAGTGGATAACACAAATAAATTTTTAATATCTCTATAACTCACTAGATAACACTTATACGATTTGAAGGTGTTTTAAGTATAGCGAGGATAAAATTCAATACTCTTTATACTAGAGTATGAAGGTTTAATAGCAAAAATTAGAGTATAATTAAGGATTGATGATTTTGTTTTTGTTTTGCTTTTAAAATAGCTTGTATATGATATATGTTCAAATTCTATATCTAATTATATAATTAGACAAGCTATATATATAAGAAAAACTAGTTGTTTATAATCATTATAGTTCCTCGGACAACTTAAATGGTCGACCATTTCATATCGGTCATGTCAATCAGTTGACTGGTTCCTGCAGAATTTTCAGGTGTTCATCACTGATAAAAAAATGGTCAATAGGTTCATATGGTAACACTAAACGGTCAACTGGTTTATGCAAAATTCCAATTTTAGCTTGAGTCCTCTTGTTTCTTGTTTTGGATCTCTATTTATAGGCAAGGATAAAGGTTATGATAACCTTTTTTGTGGCATTATCATGGCCATTAACTCCTTTAGATTAATCTCAACCCTTTCATCATAGTTGACTATTTGGTTGAGCATGCTTGAGTTGCCTTTTTCACACCAATTTTTACAGTGTTTCAAAGGGTCACAACTTTATTTCTTGGGTTGAGCATGTAATATACATGCATGTGAGGGGAGCGACTTGTTTATTGGCATTTATGGGAGACATGACAGAGAGAAACAAGAGGGCAAAGATCCAACCATAACAATGAAGAAAAAAGAAATCAAGTAAAAATAAATAGCAGATCAAAGAAGGACATTATTTTAATCATACACCAAAACAATATCTTTTTGTTCCATGTCTTTTTTTTTTCTTGTAAGCAATGAAACGACACCGTTTTGCCCAAAATGCGTCATTTCATTTAGTTTTTTTTCTATAATGTTCTTTCAAAACAACATTGTTTTGGGTAAATGACATATTTTTTTTGTTTTTAAAAAGGTCCTCCAGGTTTATCGCTTTTTTCATTTTAGTCTTGGGTTTTTCAATTCTTTTATTTTCAGCCAATTTGAACTTTTTTTTAATATTTCTTTTTAAATTCACCCCTAATTAATTAAAAAAGGTCCTTGCATGTTATCGCTTGTTATAATTTTGTAATTGGCTTTCTAATTTTTAATTATTTTGACAATTTCAACTATTTTCTCAATATTTTTCTTTCAATTTCACTCATGATTATATTAAAATGACCCCTCAATTTCATTGCCTCTTCCAATTTGGTTAATGGTTTTCCAATTTTCAATTACTTTGATAATTTCAATCATTTTCTCAAATTTTCTTCCAAATTTCACTCATGAGTGCAATTCTTTTTTATTTTTTTCAATTTGTTTTGAAATACATTTTTTTAATCCTTTTTTTAGGTTAATCGAGGGGATAAAATTGAGTTATGACAAGCCTAGTGACCTGAAACCTAACCCAAACCGAGTTTAAAGTTAAATCAAACAAAAAATTAACTTATTTAAACTTGATATATGTAGTCAAAACTTGATTTACTTGGTTAATTTGACTTAACTAGTTAAAATCTAGCAGGGTGAAAAGAAAAAAAAATCATTTCTTGTTTATATATATAAAAAATAATACTATATTGTTTTTATCTTTCATCAAAATAATTAAAAAAATAGGTTTATCAAAAGAAAAAAAAGAAATCATTGCTTGTTTATATATATATATATAAATAATACCATGTTGTTTTTATCTTTCATCAAAATAATTTAAAAAATAAGTTTATCTGATAATCTAATAATTTGAGCCCTCTATCAAATCTCATATCAGGATTGATGATTATAAAGTAGGAGATGGTTTTTTAATATTGTTTTGAGACGAAGATTTAATAAAAAATTCACACAATGTGATATAAGAAAATCCTTTAGAACTAATTCTATTTATTTTCTTCTATCTGATACAATGAAATAAATTTGAAAATGTTAGAATATAAATAATATAATACTAATACAATTATACTGACGGCTTAGACACTAAATTTTATGTGTTCCCGTTGCTTAAGATCTTGATCCATGCATCCTTTTGCCCAGTCCTGGGAGCGGTGCGGTCCCACTAAATCAAGGATGGGAGTCGCCCAATGTCAGCCCATACTTATATACAAAACAATTCATTCTTTGAAATCCAGCCCATTATTGGCTAGTAACCTTTCTTCACCATCACAGCCCAGTTAAAGGCATAAGGTAACGAGAATATATATATATATATATATATATATATATATATATATATATATATATTAGTGGGGGTTTAAGCATGGAATGGTACAATATTTTTTATTTTAAAAGTAAATTATCTTATCATTAGATATAAAAAATAAACAGATATTTACTATCTTTTGACTTTAAATTTTGTTACTTTATGCTCCGTACTTGGAATTTTTTTTTTAATTCAATTGTCCTTGTCATCTTTTTAACCCGGAGCATAAAAAATAGAAATAAAAATACAAAGTGCAAAGGGAAAATGCCAAGGCAGAGCCATCAAAATTAATTCATCTTCCATCAAAAACAAGTTAACCGGTAATCCAAACTTTAAATATATTTTCGCTTTGTTTAAGGATGTTGGTTAAGAATTTAATGAGTGTTTTTCTCTATTTCTACCATTTTTTCTTTTTTTTCTTCAAATCTACTAGTTTTACTAGAAAAAACAATTTTGAATTCTTTTTATAGGTGAATATTTTTTCTAATTAATTGGATATATTTTATAGGCTTATTTGGATTATGTTTGGATCTTTTTTATGTTTTTTAACAATCAATATAAGTTCGGGTCAACATTTTATTATGTTTTATAAGAATGCTGCTTATTTGATAGCCCAAATAGTTTTGAAAAACCTTTATCTCTCTAGGATTTGTATTGATTTTATTTCATATTATTAAGCCTCCCACAAATGATAGTCTATAATAGCATTTCTCATGTTTACCTTACTATTTAAGATAGGTATATTTGATCAAAATATTGATTCCTAGATGGGTATATTTGAATAGGGGAAAATATGCATTATTTAAGACTACTAGCAAAACTTGAGCTCAATTATGCATTAAGCTTAAGTTCACATGGATCTGGCTACTCACCAAACCAAATATTCTTGGATTCAAGTATGTATTAAGCTCAAGTACATATAAGTCTACCATATAATTAGCCCAAGTACATGTTGGTCTGGCGAACTGCCAGACCCAACATCCTTGAGCTTAACATTGGTTAAGCCCAAATGGATATAAACCTGATAAACTTCTAAGACCCATATGAGATCACAAGACTTCATTTGTTTATTTTTATAACCCTTAACAAAAAATGTTAAGGTCAAATATACTCATTCCTCTGTATTCTTATATGTATAAAAGTTTTCTAAGGACCTACCACATTTCCATCAACATTAATGTTGATGTAAGGGATAAAGGTTTTCTAACGACCTACCATATTTCCATCGACATTAATGTTGAGGTAAAGGATAATGCATAAAGGTATTCTAAGGGTTTACCATATTTCCATCGACATTAATGTTGGGTATGCCCCCTAGCATTTGAGTTTCTTGGGCTCTTTATGCCTTTTTGGCTTTCTCACAGCTTTTTCTCCTTTCTCATTGAAATTTTCTCTTGCCCCCCAGTGTGGGGTATGATCCTAGTCGGGATTTGTTTTCATGAAAGAAAAATTATTCAGGCTCAAAAAGGGATCGCAAGGGATGTACTTATTTCGGAAAGTGAAAGGAATAACAAAGATGACCTTTCCTCATTTCAAGCGCAAGCAGCTATGATCAATAAACTTTGCCCTCATCCAATGTGATGGTTTGGTCTTTGCAAAGACGCATTTCATAAATCATGAGCAACGAGTTCACTATATACCATTATTCATACATTTAAAAACACATGATTCAAGAGTCATGGGGTAAGGGTGTTTATTCATTTCTTTCTTTTTCTTTTTCATAATTTTATGGTTTATAATTTAGTCACCTCAATGATGGAGCTGCTTGATTCACTTGTCATTCTACAAGTAGAATGTGAAAAATATCATTTTTGAATGAACATCAAATTATTTTTG
>Ga0325410_1000060_pt1 | contig 97060 bp, 56 predicted proteins | sample PopdelMetagenome_16_FD_206182 | JGI IMG/M metagenome (GOLD analysis project Ga0325410, IMG submission 206182) | Populus deltoides microbial communities from Bellville, Georgia, United States - Xylem-PdIQD-R3 | ecosystem: Host-associated > Plants > Phyllosphere > Stem > Wood/Secondary xylem... | reverse complement strand
TTTTTGCGGTTGCATTCCCCCCCCCCCCCCCCCCACCTCCTAAATAGTCCTTGGCAACTGCATCTCATTTTCTTCTGCAGTTAACAGAGGAATGTCTTCTTATTGGTTTTTGACTTTCTGGTTGCTCTATGCTGGAAATTCATTATCATATATCAGGCTTTGTTTTTTTTATATTTCTCTGTGTGAAAATATTAGCCTTGCTGCTCTGCTCCAAGCCAATAACATATAAGTTGCATGCTGGAGTTCCCTTGAGCATCTGTATTAGTATTAAGAAGTGACATCAACCCACAAACTATAGTGGAAAAAGAAGCCATTTGTAAACCAAATAATTGATAAGAGATATTTCTGTTTTTGGTGTACCTTTACCCTTTGATATCTTAATATACTAACACCAAGTGTGCCTGAATCTAATGCAGTTTGACTCACAAGGTGAAGGATTAAACTATTTGTTGTCGACTTCTTTAACTTTGTATTTATATACTTGCTATAACTCTAAACAAAGTGTTTTTTTTTATAATTCCTTTTCTTTTGCATTCTAATACATGTTATGAATTTTTTTTTCTGCCAAGTTCCATATTTTATGTCCCAATAAAGATGATTTTGATGGCAGGTTTCTGGTATCTTTTGCTGGGAAGTATCTTGCGCTTGATTATTGTGTTGCATTACCACAAGTTCATACCAAAGGAGGTTCAGGTCTTCACCATCAGCTGTACAAAATACTTACCCATTGTATTGAACCTAATCTCTTAGGTCCTTTATTTATTGAGGTACGGATCATGCTTTGTTTGGTTGTTCTGCTGTCCAAATTGGTTTATATTCTTGGTAAATATATAATTTCTACCACCCATTTGTTACAGTCTGACGTGGCATTTTTTTGAGGGCAATAAATTCAAATTTAAATATTTATGTGAGTGAAAAAACATTGTATTCCCAAAAAACAAAAACGTGGGACACGGGGTTAACAACTTGGGAACTTCGCATATGCATTGCTGTGAGTCCAATGCCAAACTGGTCTCTTGTGCAAGAATTCTTAACCTCACCACCAAAATCCTTCTGTGTTCATGGAAACTCTTTGCAGCTATTTTATATGGCTGGTCTTGTGACTAGGCTGGCGATGAGGACTGTTCTGGTCTTGGGACTAGGTTGCTGCATCATGTTATCTTGTTCTATCACCTGGTTACTGGTTGTATCATTGGTGCTTAGTTTTGATTTCCTGAGCTTGAAACTAGGTGTAACCTATTTTGTTTAAACAGTATATTTCTAGTTATACAGGTCATTCTGAGCATTTTGGAAATGGTTTTTAACTACAAATATGCACTGCAGGTTGAGAATGAGAGTGGCTTATCAAATTTTATTCCAGTGCTTATTGGGGACAGAGAAGTTTGTTCTGAAATGAAAATAATTCAGCAGAGATTTGATGTATCCCATTCATTGATTTTTGGCTCAGAGTGTGAGGTTTCTGCAATGAGACAAACAGCTTTTTCAGAGTTTAGCACGGACATAGCTTGGTTACTAAAGGAGCCTTCAGCAGAAAATTCTCAACAAACAATAACTTCTTTTCAGATTCGAAGATTCAATTCTTTGTTGAGTTTCTTGTTACATCATGAATCTATCATCATTTTGGATAGGATATTAAAAAACCTGAAGATCATGATGGAGAAAAGGGAGGTCAATGGTATGTTTGATGACACTAGTGACACTAATACGAGGCTATTACAGAGTTACATGGAGTATGCAAGCAATATTCTTCATAAAAAACTCAAGAGAAGTGAAGTTTTGAAGCATCACTTGGAATGTCCTGGACAGGAGTACTGCGTTTCAGGAAGCTGCTGTGTAAGCAACAAGCCAGCAGTTGTTATCTCCAGTGAGGTAAGAATATCAATGTTCATCTCTTCAAGGTTTTTAGCAATGTGTTTGGTTTTGTCATTTAGGATCAAAAGCTTATGGAGTTTTACATGGATTTATTGTTTCATTGACTGCCTTTTGTTTTCTTTTTGTGGGGTTGTTGGTTGATAACTTGTTATATTGAATTTAAGAAACAAACCAGTAAAATTGTCTGCACGTAGAGCAAGGGGCCAAAGAAATTTTGGTTAACTTCTGAGCTTTTGACTCCTGCAAGTTCCAAAAATGCATCATATCACTGTGAGTTATTATCTTAAAGTTCATTGCAGTGATTTTTTCTTTGCAATTTTGAATCTCATTTTCTTATTTGAATCAACTTGTTCTGAATAGTTTGGCTACGGTGTCCTGTAAAGCTGCTCATAAGTTATAACATGCTTTTGAGCTGCATTGACCTTTTAAGTCCCCAAAGTATAAAATACTCCGAGCTTCGAAGTTGTTTGAGAAAAATACCAAGGACATGTTTTTTCCAAGTGCAGTTGCATCTGCAACCCCAATAAAGTTTGAGGTTTTTTTTTTTTTTTTTTGATAATTTGTCATTGTGCAGCCGTTGTTCAATGCGTTGTTGTATCTGCCTACCATGTTTTGAAAACTTATGAATAGGAGATGAGGTCTTTGTCTCACTTTGTTTGATTGTACGCCTTTTTAGTCCCTTGAAGGCTGATATGATTACTCTTTATTTGCAGGGCTTGGAGCAAAGACCAGATGGAGGTTTGGGAGTGATGGCAAACTCCAAATGTATTGTTAGAAGCGAGGAGGTTCCCCTTTTCAACAGAGACGACGTTATGAGAAAGAACCTAATCAACGAGAGGCCAAAGAAATCATGTGGTCTCGTTTTCTCTAACAGAGTCTTGAAGTATCGGCCTTCAGTGTTTGTAATTGCTATTATTGCCGTATGTTTTGCAGTATGCGCCCTTCTTCTCCACCCGCGAAAGGTTAGCAAACTTGCGGTATCTATACGCAGGTGCTTGACAGACAGATATTAGATGTTCAATAAGTCTCCAGATTATAATACCCCCTCCTGATTGCTGGCTCTGTATACTGATATCGACATCGCCAGTGGACGCATCAAGATAGATTCATGGCATTCACATGAGTTGGAGGTAACTTTAGGGTTTTGTTAGTTGCATGAGAATTCTTTGTAGGCAAATATCCAATAATCCTGTATCTTCTGTTTCCTTGTACTGACAACAGCTTGCAACCCCAAGCCCATATATTATCATATTTTGCAATGATAATGATTGTATAAATAAATAACTAGGGAGATTCTTCTTCTTCTTCTTCTTATGCCACCATCAATGAAGGTGGTGTGATCACATCAGAACGGTCTTTTTATTCATCACATGTTTTGAAACTTTTGTTAGTTAGGGTTTCATTTTTCGTTTTGTTATATATATATATATATATATATATATATATATATATATATATATATATATATATATTTGCTGAAACTGATTGTATTGCTCGGACTTGATTTTTCAGAAAATAAACAAATATTCTTAGAATTATACAGCTTTCATCACAAGCAGAGATGGAAGGGTCGCACCAGCATTATCTGTATCCATCACCCGATTCCGATAGTCAGGTTGGGATAAGTGAAGGTCTATCTCTATCCGTCGGGTACTTGTACCTGACATGACTTGGTTTTTTTCATATTAAAAAAGAAAAAATTCACTCTCTTAAAAATTATTGTTTCCTGTAAATCATATCCTAAAAAACTTATCCAAAGAATCTCTTTTACTTGTTATCATTTTTTTCAGCCTTGTTTAAAATATTAATACCAGATGAAATTTAAAAATATGTAACTTTGTTATTAAACATCACTAGTGATGATTGATATGATTATATATAAAAATACGAACTCTATGTTAAAATATTTGATTTGATCAAAATACTTTTAAAATTTAAGAATTTTCATATATATATATTGAGAGGAATTTATTTGTAAATTCTAAATATACAGTCATACTACATGCTAAAATTAAGAAGAGTTGTGCTGTGTTTGTTTTTCACATGTTTTTATGTTTGCGGTAAAACTAACGTAGCAAGGTGTTTGATAATAAACCAAATTGTATTTTGTATTTGCTAAAATTAAGAAGAGTTGTGCTGTGTTTGTTTTTCACATGTTTTTATGTTTGCGGTAAAACTAACGTAGCAAGGTGTTTGATAATAAACCAAATTGTATTTTGTATTGCGGGATTTATTAAAAAATTGAGTTTGAAATGCAGTTTTTACATATTTTTTTAACCAAGTTTCGTAAAATCTTGTTTGTTTTTACGTTTTAAAAACGCTCTTGAAATTTTTTTTTATTTTTTTTTCTTTGCTTCAAATTGATATATTTTTTGTGTTTTCAGATCATTTTGATGCACTGATATCAAAAATAATTTTTAAAAAATAAAAAAATTATTTTGATGCGTTTTCAAGTAAAAAACACTTTGAAAAATAGCCGTAATCACACTTCCACTAAGTATTTATACATGTTTTTGCTACACAAATTTCAACCATAATTTTTACCAAACACATTTAAATTTAATTAACTACAACTAACTGTTTTTTTCAAACCATAACCACAAAAGCTACTTCTAAAACAAACACACTAATATATGTATAGTTATGTGGTCTCGCGGGCCATGTATTTTTTTTCAATCAAAAAATTATATGTATAGGCTTTTTTGGTGTGTTTTGTTGAAAATAAAGAAGTTTATGTATATATATAATTAAATAAATTGATAACCATGAGTCTTAATAAAAAAAATCATAAACAATAACTAAAAACAAAACTAGAAAAATCAAGAAATAAGTGTAGATCAAGATATTTCATCTCGTAAGATGGGATATTTATCTGGTTGTGTTTGCTAAATTTTTTTATTCAATTAAACAATAATAGAAATAAACACACATTAAATTAATTGAGTAAAATAAAAGAGACACAATAACTAAAAACAAAACTAGAAAAATCAAGAAATAAGTGTAGATCAAGATATTTCATCTCGTAAGATGGGATATTTATCTGGTTGTGTTTGCTAAATTTTTTTATTCAATTAAACAATAATAGAAATAAACACACATTAAATTAATTGAGTAAAATAAAAGAGACAAAACCCATGTAAAACTAAACATATTAGAAATATTATTTAAAAATAAAAAAATTATTTGAATTTTATTTTTACCTTTACAAAAGATTAAAAAAATTTATAATTGAACCTATGTTTTTCCAGAGTAGACCCTTGTTTATTTTTTGAAGTTATATTTGAATCTTTTAAAGGAAAATATTTATGCTTTTTGACAAACTCTAATAATATTAAAAAAGATTCCTTAGATAAAAGATAGCATAAATTTCTTATTTGTGTCTATATCTTCAAAATAAAAGGATTTGTAAATGAAAAATATAATGTTAATATAATGATGTTAAAATTTAATGGAGTCTTGAATAAAATTTTTATTCATATCTACACCTTATGTATTTGAGTTATATTTAAGTGGTTTTATTAAATTTTATTACATGGTATTTTATGGATTTTAAACTCTTGATTTTCTTTCATTTTCATAGAATTAATTTTAATATTTTTATAGAACTTTTATTATCACACATATAACACATGTATCAAAAATACTAATATACTAACCCTGAGAAATATAGTTTAACTGGTTAGGTCCTAAGTTTGCTTCTCAGAGATCACTAGTTCGAGTGCCACAAATCTTCAGGGCTACAGGAAGCTTATTTATTCGTTAAATTCAGAGTCTTGAGGGATTAATCGAGATGCATGTAAGCTGGTTCGAATACACACGGTTACCAAAAAATAAAAATAAAAATACTAGTATACTCATTCATGATCTATTTTATGTTTAAAAACATTATATAGTGTATAAATTAAGTGCTTATTATTGGTTAAATTTATTTATATTATATTCTTCTAAGCTAACACATCAACTACTTAATTTATATTACATGCTACCTAGCACTTGGTAAACATATATAATACCAATATATAATGCTAAGGGACACTAACTTAATAATTTTATGTATTCTTAATTAATAATAATTACGTATCATTGTTATCATATGTTGATAATTACTTATTAAACTTCAAAGAGAAAGTAAATTTAGAAATATGGATTGATTTTTATATTTGCAATATAAAAATCACAATATAATAATAATAATAATAATAATAATAATATATTAAAAAATTAAAGAAAATATTTTTTTGCCATCTATAAAGTGAAATATAGTTTAAAAAATAAAACTTGTATAAGGAGGTTTGTTTTATAAAAATTATAATTACTATATATATATATATATATATTAAAAAATAAAAATAGTTAAAATATCAGGTTAGGTGATGAGACAAGTGAACCTTTTACTTGCACTTGAATCAGTCTCAAGTGAAATTGGGTTAGAATTTTCACCCAACCTGCCTTTTTTATAGTCAAACCAAATAGAAACCCAACCCAATTGAGTTAGGTGATGATGAGCACATGATGGATCGAGTAAAATTACCATTTCTAATCATTAACAATAAACCTAAATGATGTGACAAAAGTATTGTAGTAAATGTGTGATTATCTGTGGATTGAAACAGTGAATTTAAGCATTTGCTCTTGATAAAAAAAATGGAACACTTATTTTTGAGGGTTAAAATAGTCTTTTTACATGGTTCATTTGTCATTTTATAGTTGTTAAGGGGCAGCTTAGTCTTTTTCAAATATGTTAGCATAATATAATTACTTGAATACCCTTAAAAGCAAAAAAAAAAAATTAACTATTGTTTCGCGTGTGTGGTGTCACGATGAACATCCTCCCAGACCGGGATCTTTGTGGAGAGGGGTAGAAAGAACAATAAATTCTTGTTTCTTATAAAAAAAGATTGGAATTACCACCTAGTATTTTGGTCACTAGAAACCCTAACTAGTTTCAGAGTCTGGATAAAGGCACTAGTTGTGTATAGGAAGGACATGTCACTCATAGTACATTTTACCTAAGGTAAACTGTATTGTTTATTTGTCTAATACAAACTAAGATATTGTTGTGTTTTCTAATTGTTGGTTTCTTGAATGGTTAAAGTCGATCCACCTAAATAGAGTGAACTATAGGTTTAGGGGTCAAACCTAACTATTCTAGAATTAAAACATAAAAATAAAAGAAACTATCTTTTTATTCAATATTAGGAATATATTTTATGTATACGTTCATAATTGCGTATATTAAAAGAAAAAAAATAATTTTTTGATATTTTTGACATATAGACCAAGTTCTCATAACTTTAATAAATTAGTTATTAAATCCAAAAATACATGAAAACATATCAACAAATATTTTTCTTGAATCTTGGTATTTAAAGATGATAAATCATGCCATGTAATTTTTTTATTATTTATAAAAATATGATTTTATTTTTGTTTTTGAGAGACTTGACCATATATAATTCAAAATAAACCTGTATTTTTATAAGAAAGATTTTTTTTGTTGTTTTTATGGAAGGAATTTAATAAAAAAAAGCATTGCGTGTAGATCACAATTCCAAATATTAAATATAAAAGAGTAAAAAGAAATGGGTAACTCAAAATTAATTGCAAAATGATCTTTCAAAAAACTAAAAAATTATTAAAATTAAACTAAAACCATGTTTGACAAAACATGAAATAGAGTTGTGAAAAATATTGACTGCTTTGATCAGAATATCAGCTCATACACACTATTTATTCATCGTACATCACTCAAAATCAAGCAATACAAGAACTCCACACAAATCTTATTAATATCATGAACTTCATTTAAATTTCATGATAAATAAAATAAATCAACATAAACTCAAGCATAATCCATAAATTAAAGTTTAATGTTCAATTGACAATCACAATTATGAAAATAAACTGGCAATCCACCATAAAATTATCAAATAATCTTAAATCAAGAACACACAACAATCCTAATAAACCATATCCAACTGATCTAAAAAATATATACAATAATAAACAATTTAACCCAAATTTTACAAGTTAAACAATTTTTTAAAAAAGGGACTTGAGGTTATAAACCAATCTTCTGAGTACTGAGAATCAACTAGAGAGATTGTTGTAGCCCGATACTAGTGCTGGAAGTGGGTGAGCAATGACGGCGCATGAGTTCCACGCATCTTGTCACTGTGAACGAATGGTTTCCACGTGCCACCATCATTGTCAACACATGGTTCCATGTGCTGTCCTTAGTTAACTAGAAAATAGGGTTGATCAAAATCTGCTCATTCTTCTTCTTTTTCTTGTGCTAGCAGTGACTTTCACCATCACATGCAAAAGTTCAAAATTACACAAACAATTGATTTATTTTATCCTGGTTAAAATTTTTTTTTTTACTATTTCAATCTTCCTCTCTTGTGAATAAAGTTAAAGGTATGGTGGGTAGCTGGTGAAGATCCAAAGACTGGAAGTGGGATGGAGATTTGGTGGTGGTTGGTTGTTACAATTGGATTGTTACAATTGGACTTATGAGTAATTAGGGTCATTGTTAAGTAGTTACAAGGGTTGTCTGGTGTAGAACTCGTGTAAAAGTTGTTAGAATCAATTAAGAGTCAGTTGACTCTAGGAATAAACGTGTAATGCATGTGAGGGAATTATAAAAGGTAGCAGAGTTTATGTATTGGGTATGAAAAGTAATAACATAATCATTTCTCTCTTAACTTTTTGTTCTTCTCTCTGTTTCTCCCTATTTCTTGTTAAGATAAGCTTAACAATTGGTATTAGAGCCTGCAATAGCTGTGCAATTCATTGAACAATGATGGACGATAATAAATTCAAGGTAGTGGAAGAGCACTGTAAAAGGTTAGACTATCAGCTGCAAAATCATCATCTAGAATGGTAGGAATCAATGGCAGAAAGTAAGGAGCGTTGGCTAGAGCAAGGTACTAAGATTGAACAGTTGGTCACGCAGATGGAATTATTGTCCTCACAGTTCCAACAACTTTTGGCTTCCCAAACGGCGAGAACAGAGACGAGAGGCCACTCCAGAGGTATTCTAGCAACTCCAGGGTTGGATAAAAGCATGAAAGTGAATGCATCAGTTGAAAAAATAACACTAGGACATAGGGCACAGAGCAGAGGTGAGTAGATGACGGGGCAAAACTTAATAGGATAGGGTTCCACATACCATTGCCCAGGGTGGAGCTACCGACCTTTTAGGGAGAGAATCCTCGAGGATGGCTATGAAAGTGCAAGAAATACTTTAAGATCCACTTGGTACTTGCACACTAGTGGGCGAAAGTGGTCTCATATTACTTGGAAGGCAAGGCAGATGTGTGGTTTGAAAGCTTAGTATGAGGGAATGATTCATTTATGGATTGGGAATAGTTTTCCCAGGATCTTTGTAGGAGGTTTGGAAGCAGGGATGGCATCGTTGAAGAATTCAACAAATTAATCCAAGACAGAAAAGTGGATGACTATATAGAAAGATTTGAGGAGCTGAGATCCTTGATAAGGGCTCTCAATCCACTCTTGCCAGAATTCAACTATGTCTCCAGCTTCATTAGTGGACTGAAAGATGAGATTAAGCCAATGCTTAAGATCTTGAAACCTGCAAAAGTTTTAGTGGCATTCGAACAAGTAAGATGACAGGGGGAGTTTAACAATGCATTAACCATGAAGACTCGATCATTGCAACGAATCAACACTCCAATCAACAGTGGTAGAATAACAAGCAATGTTCCACCGAAATATTTTGGTCCATCCAGGACTGAAGGGGTGAAGCCACTTTCAGATAGCCTATACAAACATCGAAAAAGATTGGGACATTATTTTAGGTGTGGGGACAAATACATGCCTGGGCACAGATGCAATGCCAAAATCTTACACATGATAGAAGGTATAGATGGAGAGGAGGATGAAGGAATTGGGGAACTAGAAGGCATGATGCAGGAGGAAGACAAAGAGAATAATCAGATAGATGAATTTGGGCTGTCATTAAATGCCCTAACATACAACGATACCTATAATATTATCAAGATAAAATGGATTTGTTAAGGACAGAACCCTATCATTCTAATAGACAGCAGGATCACACATAGTTTTATTAATGAGAACACGATTAAGGAGTTGAATGCTACCACAAGTAAAACCACATTGCTGGCGGTCACGGTGGCCAATAGAAATGTCATGTTGTGTGAGATGCATAATCCTGAATTTACTTTGTTTATGCAAAGCTACGAATTCAAAGCCAACTTGAGGAGGCAGGCATGATATAGTGTTGGGAGTAGATTGGCTGAAGAAGTATTCCTCAGTGTTGTTTGATTTCATCAAATTACGACTATCATTTAAAAGAAAAGGCATAATGATTGAGCTAAAGGAAATATCCCAAGTTTTTGACTTGCGGATGATAACAACACTGAAGAAGCAGAGAAGCTTCAAGGATGTGGTTGGGAGGTTAGTCGGCTAGTTCTTTGCGATTGACAGTGAAGAGAGAGGTAAGCCAACCGAAGCAAAGGCAGAGATTAAATCTCTAATAACAGATTTTGCTGGAATCTTTGAGGAACCATGAACCTTACCTCTAGCAAAGCAATTTGATCATAAGATACCACAAAATCCAGGATCACAACCTATTAACATCAGGCCCTATAAAAGCTCATTTATTCAAAAAGGAGAGATAGAGAAACTGGGGAAATAGATGCTCTCTAATAACGTGATTCAACACAATGTTAGTCCCTTTGCATTGCCAGTGCTGCTTGTTAAAAAAAAGACAATACGTGGAGGTTCTGCATCGATTACAAGCAACTTAATGAGTAGACCATAAAAAACAAATTTCCCATTCCTCTTATCGATGTTTTTCTTGATGAACTGCATGGCTCAAGTGTTTTATCCAAACTGGACCTGAGGTCGGGCTATCATCAGGTCAGAATGCACAAGGAGGACATTGAGAAAACAACATTTAAGACGCATCATGGGCATTATGAATTCAGGGTCATGCCCTCCGGCCTTACCAATGCTCTGGCCACCTTCTAAGCATTAATAAACAGCATAATGGAACCATACCTACGCAAGTTTGTGTTGGTTTTGTTTTACGATATACTTATTTACAACCCAACCTTTGAGTTACACCTTGCCCACCTCAAGTAAGTTCTGAAGACCTTGAGCGATAACCAGCTACTTGCTAAGAGATCCAAATATGCATTCGGTGAGCAACATATGGAATACTTGGGGTATGTGATTTCTATAGCAGGAGTGTCAACAGACTTGAAAAATACTGAAGCAGTGAACAGTTAGCCTACTCCGCAATCCTTTAAAGAATTGAGAGGGTTCCTTGGGTTGACTGGGTATTAGAGGAAGTTCATATGACATTTTGGAGTTATTAGTAAACCTCTTATAGATTTGCTAAAGAAGAACAATTTCAGCTGTAATGATCAAGCTAAACAAGCTTTCGATCACTTGAAGAGGCTTTGTGTGAAGCACCAGTTCTAGCTCTGCTTGATTTCTCCAAGAATTTTTTCTTAGAAACCGATGCTTGTGATTCAGGGTTGGTGGCGATCTTAAGCCAAGAAGATAGACCCGTAGCTTACTTCAGCAAATCCTTAAGTCCAAAACACATGGGGTTGTCCATATATGAAAAAGAATACTTGGTTATTCTCATGGCTGTGGAGAAGTGGAGACATTACTTAGAACAAGAACAATTCATCATACAAACCGATCATGAAAGCTTGAAGTATCTGTTGGATAAGAAAATTCACACTTGAATTTAGAAGAAAGGCCTGATGAAGCTCTTGAGGTTGCGATATACAATACTATATAGAAAGGGCAAGGAGAACATTGTTGCTGTTGCATTATCCATGAAGCATAACAATAGTAATCCTGTCACAACTGTTGGAGAATTAGATGTAATAACCAGTGTACTTTCCGCTTGGTATGAATAGGCTCATGCATCTTACGCAAAGGAATCCAAGTTACAGACTATTATCATGGGCACAATGATAGGAGTAACAGGGGATATCGGTTACACTTATGCAGAAGGTGTATTGAGATACAAAGACAAGATAGTGGTGGGATAGGATGGGGAGTTTAGAACTAAATTGGTGAAGTTTGTGCATGATTCTTATGTGGGGGGACATGCTGGTATACAAAACACATTTTGAAGGCTGAAGGCAAACTTACATTGGTCTGGAATGAAGGTAATGATGAAGAGGACAATGGAAGAATGAAATGTTTGTAGGTAAGTTAAGGCAAATAGATTAGCTTATCCAAGCTTGTTGCAGCCATTACTAGTTTCTAATGGAACGTGGGAAGCCATTACCATGGACTTTGTAGAAGGACTACCAAGTTCAGAAGGAAATAATGCTATTATGGTGGTGGTAGACAAGTTCACTAAATACAGGGATTTCATTTCACTCACTTATCCCTTCATAGCACACAAGATTGCGCAGCTATTTCTGGATCATTTCTACAAGTTCTATAGGCTACCAACTGTTATTGTCACAGACAGAGACAATATTTTCACCAGTATTTTTTGGAAAGAATTATTTAAGAAGTTGAGAGTTCGGGTGTTAATGAGCACGACTTATCATCCGTAGACAGATGGTCAGACGGAGAGGGTGAACCAGTGTTTAGAAACATATCTTCGATGCATGACTATGCATCAACCAAAACGCTGGTTTAATTAGTTATCGCTGACACAATGGTGGTATAATTCCAGTTATCATTCAACGTTGGGCATGAGTCCTTTTCAAGCCCTTTATGGTTATATTCCTCCGCATAGGGAGTTGATTACTCAGGAATCTACCCCAATAGCTGCAGTGAAAGATGTGCTACAAAGAAGGGTTAACATGGATCATACATTGAAAAAGCAGCTGGAAATAGCAAGGCACAAGATGAAGCAAATGACTGATAAGAACAGGTCAGAAAAGGAGTTTTTGGTAGGGGATTTGGTTTTTCTGAAGCTTCAATCTTCCAGACAAAACAATGTTGCATTAAGAAAGAACCTTAAGCTTAACCCCCGGTATTATGGACCTTATCCAATCATTCGAAGGATTGGAATGGTGGCTTATGAATTGAGGCTACCGGAAGGAAGCTTTGTACACCTAGTGTTGCATATATCCTTACTCAAGAAAAAGATTGGTGATGCAATAATCATTTCTTTCAAGTTGCCAATGACAGATAAGAAGGGATGAATATAGATTGTACCCATAACAATATTGGGTAGGAAAATGATGAAGAAAGGCAACCAAGCAGTAACCACTAGAATGATTCAATGGTCCAACCTTTACCTAGAAGATGCCACATAGAAAGATCTTAAAGATCTACAAAAACAATTTCTAGAATGCATCACACCATTCTTGACAAATACTAATTAGTATTATTGTGGGCAAGAATGCACTCAAGGAGGGAGTATTGTTACAGTTGGATTGTTACAGCTGGACTTATAGGTAATTAGGGGTTATTGTTAAGTAGTTACAAGGGTTGTCTAGTGTAGAACTCGTGTAGAAGTCGTTAGAATCGGTTAAGAGTCAGTTGACTCTGGGAATAAACATGTAATGCATGGGAGGGAATTATAAAAGGTAACAAAGTTTATGTATTGGGTACGAAAAGTAATAATAGAATCATTTCTCTCTTAACTCTATGTTCTTCTCTATGTTTCACCCTATTTCTTCATTTCTTGTTAAGCTAAGCTTAACATTGGTGTTGATACTGTGAGATAGGTGACAATGCTGTCTTAAGAGGTGGAACTTGTGGTTACTGGTCTAGCTCAGTCAAGGAGAAGTGGAGCTAGTTGTGGTCGCAATGGGTTGCTGGTTCCAGTTGCTAGTGGCGAGGAGCTGATCATGACGGTGCTGGGTCTTAGCTGTTATCGAGCATGGCTACTGCTTCTAGTCTTTGAAACTAGCGAATAGGGAAGCTGCTGGTGGCAGTGGCTATGCACGATAGAGCTGGAATAAAAGACCCTTAAATGTTGAGAAAAATAGGGGAGTTCGTGAGCTTGGCCATGTTAAAAATAAAAAAGAAACCAAATAAAGGGAGGCTAATATCTGTGATAGTGGGAAAAGAAGGGAAAAGGGTTGATCATGAATGATCTTTCACAGTGGTGAGCTAATGGTTTCTATGGGAGGCTAAAAATAACGGTGGATGTTAGCAAAATTGAAAGAAAATAAGAAATAAGAGATCGATATAAGTGTGAGGTTGCTCACAAGTGTGGAAAAAGGTTCTCAATCAACTATAAATGTGTGATAAGGTGTTTCTTTGGCTAGGACATGAGAGGAGAATCTCGGTAGCTATTGTTGGCTAGTGGCTAGTGAAAAGAAGAATAATATAGGGTTATTAGGGTTTTGTGTGTGTGAGAGAGTGCTTTGGTATGAATGAGGTGTTTTCTTTTGGCTAATGTTCCAAGTAATTTCTCTTCTCTTTTTGCTTGTGAGATTCCTTCAATATTTATAGATAAAATAATTTTACCTCTTCTTAATTGCTTGGTTATCAAGCAAACTTGGTTACCTAACAACCCAAAATCACTTTGGTCCCTCATTTTATTTCTATGCACTTTTGGTCCCCTTATCCATTTATTTTTTATTTTTTTGTATTTGTTTTGAGAAAGGCAACGTCAACATCGATTTGATGAGAAAAATAAATAATGATTTTGAAATAAGGGCATTAAAAACTAAATGCATCGAAAGTAAATTCTTTTAATTTTAAATTCTTTTGAAAAAACATTGAAAATACTAAAAATAATGCAAATACATCAAAAATATATTTTATGGATTTTTTGTTGTTTATTTGCTATTTTTTGGATTTTTCCCAAAAATATAAAAAATACGATCAAAATTTGGGTTATGACAATTATGGTCTAGGGGTATTTTCTTTCTTTTTTTTGTATTTTTTTAAACATAACATATTGACCCAATTGCTCTTAGAATCAAATTTGTCAAGCTTGTCTTCAGGGACTTCTGCATAATTTTATAAAGGTTATTTTATAGCAATTATTTGGTCCTAACAAATGCATCATATGTTCTATTGTTTTTGGGTTGTGCGTGCGGTTGCCTCTAGTGGCAAAAAACTTCCTTCAACCATATCATTGGATTTCCCGTGGTGTCCTTTTCCTTAAGAAGCAACGCGTGTTAGTTATTTCTCGGTGGATTATTGCTGATAATTGTTTTTTTTATCTCCTCTCTCAAAATTCATCCTAGCCATTTAAAATTTTAGGATTGTCCTCTTAGTTGCACATATTTGAGTGTCAGTCCTCATTTTTTTAATTTGTGATTTTTGTCATTGATCTTTTTGTGAGTTTTTGATTTTTTTTCAATTTTATTATTCAATTTTAAATAATCATTTTTTGTTTTTTCAATTACGGTTTTGACTTTTTATTTTTTTTCTTGCTCCTTTTATATTTTTTTTTTCATTTCATCATTTGATAAAAAAAAGTTAATTTGTTATTTTTTTAATTTAGTCATCATTCTTTTGGTGATTTCTTCTTTTAATTATTTTAAGAAATTGATTTTTCTTTTCAATTTAACCATTCAATCCAAAATCATCCGTCCTCTCATTTTTTTTATTTTTTTTTCAAATTCGATAATCATTCTTTTAATTGCTATTTTTTCTTTTGAATTCTTTGCTATAATTGATTTTTTTTTAATTTCATCATCTAACAGTTGATTTATTGAGAATTGAACTTCATTGTTCGTCTAAGTTTGGTGTCTCTGATCAAATGACTTGAGTCACAAGTTTTATAAGATAACAGGGTTTTGACTCTTTATTTTTTTTCTTGCTCCTTTTATATTTTTTTTCATTTCATCATTTGATAAAAAAAAAAGTTAATTTGTTATTATTGTTTTAATTTAGTCATCATTCTTTTGGAGATTTCTTCTTTTAATTATTTTATAAAATTGATTTTTCTTTTCAATTTAACCTTTCAATTCAAAATCATCCGTCCTCTCATTTTTCTTTTTTTTTTCAAATTCGATAATTATTCTTTTAATTGCTATTTTTTTCTTTTGAATTCTTTGCTATAATTGATTTTTTTTTTTAATTTCATCATTTAACAGTTGATTTATTGAGAATTGAATTTCATTGTTTGTCTAAGTTTGGTGTCTCTGATCAAATGACTTGAGTCACAAGTTTTATAAGATAACAGGGTTGGCATTATTTTTTTTTACTTATTTTTTTTTCGATCTCATTACTCATCACTGATTTTTTTTTGTTTTTTACAAAATAGGGTTCGTGGTTTTCTTTGTTTTCTATTCTATTGGTTTATCCCGATCTCATGACCTGTTCCGTAGGTTAATCTAGGTAGGCTTGCACCATATTTTGGCTTTTAATTACTCTTTCTTCTTTTGGATCCTTTTGTGTGGTTGATGTTTTTAAAAAAATCCCATCCTTCAATATTTGATTTGTTGAGAATTGAACTTCGTGGTTTTTTCATATTTGGTGCTTCCGATCAAATACTCCGGTTCACAGATTTTATAAGCTAACAATGGTTTTTTAAAAGGTGCTTTTCGTGCTTTTCTTTATTTTCCCTTCTATCAGGTTTCTTGATATTATAATATAACATGTAGGTTTGGAGGGTTGACTCGGGTAGACTCAAGCCTTTTCATAACAACCTTAACTTTTAAAACATGTTTTCCCACAATATTGTCATTTATGTAATGTAAAAATACAAGGGCAAGTTTTTTTTCTTCATCTTATCAAAAATTTGGTAGAGTTTTTCTTATATCGGAACATACCAAATTATCAACAATTTTATTTATATCATAATTCAATACCACAATCAAAGTCCAATCATTTTGGACCTCTCTCATCAACATAACTCGAGGATAACTTATATCTAGTTTTCATGGAATCTAAAAACATCAACACATAACTAACACTAAATTTCATCTAGCATATTCCATTAAACAAATAAAGGACATTGATATTTGAAAATGCAGTCACCTTTAGAATTTTATCATAATTAATATAAGTTATGATATTGATTTATTAAATTATAATGGATTAAAAGATATTAACACACATAATAATTTTTTAAAAACATAAATTACAAATCCAAAATGAAATGCCCAAATCATAATACTTTCAAGTTAAATATCTTTAAATTACAAAATTATTTCTATAACAAAATGCGACACTAATCTATTGGTTGGCTCGAGAATAAAAGGAACCGGTTGGCTCGAGAATAAAAGGAACCTGACAAATTACATCATTTCATGATACATGCATATATATGATTATTTCTATTTAATTCATTAATTTAATATTACGAATTATATTAACTCCACCATTTAGAATAAACATATAAATCATATGTATTTTTCTTTTAACTTTGAACAAATTTAATTATCCCAGCAATCAAATATACTAATGTTATTATCTCATTTTTAGTTAGCTAGTCTAATAAGATTTTCCCGGTCATCTAAACATAGATGCCGCTAGCTCCTGTTTGGACAAGTAGTCTAATAAAATTATTCATTTCTATTTATTATCTATCTCACCATTAATAATTGAACAATATGCATTTAAAAAAATTATAGCTTTTATAGTTAAAAAAAATCCTATGAATAATGAAGGTAAAAAACACCTATCTACTGTATGTACTCGTGTTGTAGTCCCTGGTTGTTGGACAGATCCTGCAGCCTTTTCTATATCAACATGTATATAACATTATACACCAATTATTCATCATTGAAATTCAAATTCTGATTTTTTATTTCAATTTTAAATCTCAAGTCAATCGTAAAGAAAACTTAAGACCTCCACGTTTATTTTTATATTATCTATTTTTAATGTCCTCCACTCATTATACTAACATAAAAACACATGCCTAATAAATTAATTTGTCAAACCTCTCTAAGAATCCACGTTGACCTAAAATTTAATTTAAAAGTGACTTATCCCTTTTTTTTCATTTTTTTTAGTAAATTAGTCCTCACCCTCATTTTAAATCCTTTAATTAACAGTACTAAACATCCACATTATATTAATTGAATCAACCAATCTCATCTCCCAATTCAAGACTTCAGCACCATTTGGAAGTCATTTTACCTTAAAAACAACATGTTTCTTATCAACTATATCAAACAAATCCAATTTTTTTATATAAGGTTGACCAACCTTTGTTCACGGTGAGATAAATTTACTTTCTAATTCACCACAATTAATCTATTACCAATGTAACATAAATAAACACAATTCCATAACAAATCAAAAACAATAAATTTGATTCCATCTTATTGTTCTTGGCTGAAATTTCTATATAATAGGGTCATATGATTCTTTTTAATTTCTATGTAAATTTTCTTCATAGGCATTCTTCAAATACCCTATGTAACATAACTAAACACAATTTCACAACAAAATCAAGAACAATAAACTCAATTTCATTTTATCCTCTAGGCTGAAATTCCTACATAATAGGAGGCATGCATTGTTTCTTTAATTTTGTGTTAATTCTACACGACCTAATCTTTTTTATACCCAAGAGTTCATTTCTAAAAAAAACATCAATTAAAACAACCTAACACATTTAACTCAATTTTCTATAATCAAATCACAACATACCAAGTTTCAAAACACATAAGAATTATAATTAATCAATAAATGAATAGTTCTTACCTCTTACAAACAAGAATTCACGAAGAATTTTGTAAGAAAACTATTTTTTCTTCACCTCTTCTCTTCCTCTCTCTGATTCCAATTCTCTATCTCTAAGCATAAAACCCTAGAAAAACTTGAACCTCTCATCTTAAAACCATCAAAACTCTCTTAATCACCCTGATTTAACTCTTTATTTGGTATTTTTCTTAAGGATTTAAAGAAAAAGAAATAAAAAAATCCTTCCTCTTTTCTCAACACTTGCTCTCAGCCCGAGGAGAAGAAAAGACATGTATTTATTAGTTGTATTTTATTATTTACCACAATGCTCTCATGTCGAATTCAATATTTTTGTTTGACTTGATACCCCATCTCGACCTACTTTTAAATTATCGAACATAAATATATTTCTCCCTAAAATTTTATTTCTAATTACTTAGCAATTCCTTTTATTTTTTTCATTTAACTCGTATCATTTTCTGGGTTAATTTACATTTTTTTTAAACTGAGGGTTTACACTTTTTTTGGCTTGTAATTGTTAAATGTTTTTAATCCTTTTATACATATATTTTTTTAATTTCATCATTTAACATTTGATTAATTAAAAATTAGGCTTCGAGGTTTTTCAAACTTGGTACTTTTAGTTAAATGGCTCTGGTCACAAACTTAATAGGCTAACATTGTTTTATTTATTTATTTATTTTTGTTGGGAATTGGATTTCTTGATTGAGTCCAAGTCTAAGATTCCACAAGTTATGATTTTGAATGATCAACCCGGATCTAGAAGATTCGCCGGGATTTACTTGGTTTTTAATGTTATTAAATTATAGTTGCCTTTTTTTATGTTATTAAATTAATTAAACTTATTAAACTCAGTTGACTCAATGAACTAATTCTCAAATATATTTTACTTTCTTAGAAATTTTAGCATCAGCTTAATTTTGTTCTTCTCATGTTCAGAAAAATTCGACTTGGCTCACGACGTTGCCCAAACCACTAATATAAGTTTACCTGGGTTATATATATATTTTTGTCTTTTTTAAATTTATTTTTTCCCTGCTTTTAGCGTTTGATATTTAGTTCATTATAATTGAGCTTTAATTTTTTTTTCAATGTAGGTCCCATGATTTTATCACGATTGCACATCTTATATTGTGAGTTTCATATAGATCGATCTAATGTGCCGCTATATCAATATATTTTTGAAAAAAATGTATACCATTTATTATGTCACCATTTAATTATTTTAAAAGTGTTTTGGCCAATATAAATCAATTTTTTGACTTCCTAATGTTGGAACATTTTTTTTGGGTTGAAAATAATAAACCAATCCGTGACGTAACACGAGCCAAAAAGCTACTAAGAACTAGAAAATATTTAAGGAAAAAATTAATGACAAAAAACTCCAAATAAGAATCAAATTGTAAATAAAATATAAGGCTATTTTTTTTTTAAAAAAAATATAAGGACTCAAATGAAAAATTATGAAAGACCACACTACATCATGAAAAGTCTTACAATTAATGTTATAGACCATTTATATTAAATTACATTCCATTGTATTTTACACTATATAGTTCATTATATGACATCATATCAAACATGTTAGGGATGACATTAGAATTATTTGAAACTAAAAGGTCATAAAAAAAAATTATAAGAGTAGAAGTGGGATATTGGTGAATTCATACAACAAAAATAAAGCTTATCTTTAAAACAAATAATACCGAATAATCAATGCTAGATTTTTTTTAGTTTCTTTCTGAATATAGAATATTATTTTTATAAATATATTATGCAAATATAATAATAGATCTATCTAAAATTTAAAAGCAAATTTAAAGATACATTATAATAATATTATTTTTGAGGTATTATAAAATTATTAAAATAATCTTGTTTTAAAAAAAATCGAACTAAATGATTTAAAAAAACGAGACGGATTATTAATGAAAAATAAAATTAAAAAATAATAATCAAAATTAAAAAAAGTCAGGCTGTTTCCAGAATTGCATCTCGGGCTATGAAGCTTGGTTGGTTGGTGTCTTTTGATCGGCTTCGACCGCTTTGGGAATGTCTGTGGGCGCGCTGGCTGCTGCGTTGAAGAGGGTAGTTGTGTGGAGGTCATGAGGCTGTTGAGTTTGATTGGGGTTTGGCTGGGTTGGGATAGCTTCGTTGTGGCTGGTCTCTGGGTGTGTGGTCGGCTTTTTTTTTTGGGTCAGTGGGTGGGTATGCCATCATTGTGCATTCAATGCCACTCCACTTGCAGGGTGCCTGGTTCTTGCTGCTCGTTGGGAGAGTGGCGGTTGGTTTGCTTGGATTTGATGTTTGGTTGATTGGGAATGGCGTGTTTCGGTTTCTTTCTGGCTTCCATCTCTTCCCGTTTGGTGGACTCCTTGGGATGCTACCAGATAAGTCCATGTTTCGTTTCTGGTTTAGTTTGCTTTTTAATTGTCACTGCAATTGTTCATTTCTAAGCTTTTGAAGTCAATTTTTGTCCAGGCTTGATTGCGACATTGCTGCTTTGGTTTTTTTTTTTTTTTGTATTTGTTCTTTAATATGTGCTTATTCGTTTCCTTTGTGTTGGCTGGTCAACCTGGTGCGAGAGAGTATGTATTGTTTTTTCTCAGTGGGTCATGATTTTTTACCACTTGTTCAAGGCTCCATATCTCCTGCTTTGCTTGCTGCCTTCTTTCGACTGTGCGATTCTTTGCACTGCTTGCAATCTTCTTTACTGTTTGTTTTGTTGGAGTTTTTCATTCTTAAGTGCTTACGTTCTGCTGTTCATGTGTTTGTTTTGCAGTTTGTTCTGTTGGGTATTTTGGTTATTGCTTTAGAGAGGTTGCTTTGCTGGGCTTGCTGTTTGTGAGGATCTCTGTTTCCCCAGGTCTGTGTATATTGCTTTTCAGCCCTTTTTTGCCTTGCTGAAATCTTTTTTGACGTGTTGCTTTCTTTTTGGGTGGATGTTAGTTGCTTCCAAAAAACAAGGTTTTCTTTCCTCCTGGGTCAAAACATAGTTGCTTTTGATTCATTGCATTGGTTGCTCGGGGTGCTCACTGTCCACTTATGGCCTTTTTTAAGAACCAGTCTTTGTTTAAAAATGGTGTTTTGACTGCGTTGGTTGTCTGGTGTGTGTTGGCTGTTCATTATTGGTTTTATAAACGAAGTCATCCTGTGCGTGTCATTGCGCTATTGATCATTAGGATCATGTTGTTTGTGTTAGTCTAGGAATTGGAGTTTTTTCAGTTGTCTATTTTTTGGTGTTCTGCCCTTTAAGTGGTCACCAAATTTGCTTAGGCAAGGCTGCTTTTGGTGCCTTCAATCTTGTTTTTCTGTCAGATGCTGGGGTTAAGGATGCCAAATAGTTGCTTTGCAAAGCACAGTGGGACACTACCAGTGGTTGGACATTTATACTTAACACAATTGTTGTGCAAGGAAAAAAACAACAAATCTCAGCTGGACTTCCCTCACTAGCCACAGTCAAATCCATAGCGACAATGCTCTGAGCTGGTGGTAGAGGATATACTGAGTACAGCAAACCTTAGTAAAGCAGGACAATTACTGTTATAACCAGAAACACAGACAGTGATGTTAACTTGCTTAAGATTACTGTTATTAAAAACTAAAAAACAGTATGTTATATGAGTTTATTTGAAGCTTAGGTTATGAAAGTTTCAATGCTGTAATAAGAGAGGGTATCAATGTTGACCCGGGGGAGAGTAGTTAAAGAAACTTGCAATGAAAAATGGTTTTGAGCTTTATGCATTTCCTCTTTTTTGGTTCAAATTGAAACCCACAACTTCTTCTTTTCTTCTTGCCTTGCATTTAAAATTGAAAAAAAATACAGTAGGCAAACTTTGGATTCTAGAAAATAAAAGGAATAATGCATGACAAAAAGTTGCACGTCTTTCTTGAATTTAAGATGAAATGTATTGGATTTAAGGGCTCCTTACATAGTATTATTACGTTTTTTTCGTAAATATATTTAGTTTTGGTTGATGAGGTGTCCTGGTATTATGCATTTTCTCCTTTTTCCTTCAAATTGAAACACACATCTTCTTCTTCTCTTCCCACCTTACATTTAAAATTGAAATAAATACAGTAGGAAAACCTTAAATCATAGAGAAAAAAAAAAGGAATGGTGCATGCAAAAAACTTGCACTTCTTTCTTGAATTTAAGATAGGAAAAGTGTATTGGATGTAAGGGCTCTTTATATAGTATTATTAAGTTTTTTCATAACTATATTTAATGTAGGTTAATGAGGTGTCCTGATGTTATGCATTTTCTACTTGTTCCTTTAATTTGAAACCCACAACCACCTTTTCTCTTCCCTCATTCCATTTAGAATTGAAAAACATACATTAAGGAAACTTTAGATCCAAAAACAAAGGGTAATAGTGCAAGAAAAAAATGCACCTTTTTCTTTAATTTATAATATATTGTATTGGATTTAAGGGCTCTTTATATAGTGTTTTTATTAAGTTTTTGTGTAGCTATTTTTAGCTTAGGTTAATGGGGTGTAGTGATACTCATGATTTTCATTTGCAAAGTGATTTGTCTCCTTCAGCCCATGTTTGTACTCCAACATGGTTTGGAATGCCATATTTGAATAATACGATGCAGTGTGAATGAGATGGGGGTGTGCCACCAAATTCTCCATAGAATTAAAATTTTAACCACAAAATGCACTATAAATAAAATATTTAATATTATATTTTAATTATTAGTTAATTTTGCCATAGTTTTAAAATAATTTTATACTTTTTTACGAGAATGTTAACAATTTTTTTTTCCAATTATTATATACCTAATGTGCAAAAAGCATTGCTCATAGATATTTCAATGAAAACAATTTTTCAATTTTTTTATTTTCAATAGAGTTTAGATTAAAGAGATACAATTTTCCTACTTATTTCAAATTATTGAAAATTTTAACAAACATTTATTTTAATTATCACTGTCTTTTATCAAAAAAACATCCTGCTAATAAAAAAAATGTCATTGTTTGTGAGAAGAAGATTAGGTCTTTTATAATGATATTATCAATTTTTTTATGGATAATTATGTATTAGCTTGATATGTAGAAGTTTTAAAATAATTTTCTCATTAATATTGAATGAGAATAAAATATTTATTTTTATTATAAATCTTTTATATAATCTTCATAAATTTATTATTATCATATTTTTTCATATAGTTGTTGAGAGATGATTGATTCATGATTTTTTATTTTTTTAATTGATATGTCCTTTCACGATCATGATAAGTTTTTTCTTAAAAAACAATGATTCTCATAAAAAATAGTTTTTGTCACAATAAAAATGTAATGTGTGCATAAGAAAATTAGTTTTTTTTTTTATTAAAATATAATTTTGTTTTCTGTTTAGTTCAAGTAGTTATAGTTATCTCGATTTGTTTTTCTAATTGTTGCTTTTTATTCAATAAACTATGCTGCTAATAAAAAAATTATTTTGTTGTCAAAACAAAAAAAATTACATGAATCATAAAAGATAATTTTGATGAAAAAAGAAGAAATTTCTCATTCATAACTTTATACATTCCTTTTCCTGTGAATGTCTACTTTAATTAACGTATGACTAAATAAAAATGTATTCTAAAAATTAAAGCTATTAAACCTATCCAAATCTAAGACCTAGGTCACGAGTTGAGCGGACTAACTTGGTTTGACTTCAATCAATTCAAAACGTTGTCTTTTCAATAGTTTTTTTTAATAAAAAAAATGGTAATCTACATTGTTTTTTAAGTCAAACTAGGTTTTGACTGGGTCAACTGAGATGTAAGTGCATTCACCAAGTTGACTTGGTCATACTAGATCAACTTCCACCCGGTTTACTTTGAAACCTAGCATGGCCTAGAGACTAGATTGGTGGGTCACCATTTTTACCCATCAGACTGACGTTTAATATCACTGCTGAAAAGTTCTTTGCAACCAACTTACTGTGATTGTCTTTATGCTCATTCAACCTTTTTATGTTTTTATAATTTCCCTTTCAATGCTTTAATTTCTGAGTCTGCCTTGCAAGTTTCAAACTTGCTGTTGCTCGGCTATGTTCTGTTTATTTTTTTGTTGGTTTTCGTTGCTCCTTACTGTTGAATTATGCAAGCCCTTATGCCCAAAGGTTTTTTACTTTTTTTTGGTTCCCAACACCTTTGGCTTTGTTGTGTGGATCATCTATCCTTGCTCCCTTTTGCATGAGGTTCCGTGTTTCTTTTTTTTGTGTTTGGTCTGCTTCTTTTATGTGCTTTCGCTCCAAATTATATGGTTTCTGCATATATGCACACGAATGCACTTTTCAGCTTTTGCCTATTGCTATTTCTATCCTGTTTCTTCTTGACTATGACAAGTTTGTGCACATGCGTTTTAATTAATTTAGAAAATGATCATAGAACTGCTGCTTAGTTTATCATTTTCATGTCGTGCCTTTCAGATAAAAGGTATTTTTTTGGCATGTTTTTATGTTTTGTGGTTTTTCTTTAGCAGTGCATTATTGATTTCATACATATTTTGGTTGTCAATATATTGGTTGCTTTTTGATCTTGCAATTTGAGTTATAATGTTTTTATTTTTTTATATTTTTTTTATGGTTACAGTTTAATTGTATTACTTTTCTTTGGTGCATCTACTATCCAACAAGGTTAGTGCTAATGTTTGATTTCATCTGTTTTACCTTTTTGTTGTCTATGCTGGATAGGATTAATTGCTGTGTGCCATGGTGGGATGAATTGTTTGCTTTTTGTTTATTAATTGTATTCACTTAATACACGTTTGGTGTTTCTGAGGTTCTATTGGAGGGTTACCTTTTCATTGTTGCTGTCATGAACCTTTTAATTTTGCATTTTAGTGTCATTGATTCCCTTGTAGGTTGCTATCACTGTTTGCAGTTTTATTCATGTGTTTCATCTTCGCTTTATCTTTTGTTTTAATCAAAACTATCCTCCTTTTAATTTTTTCTCCAAATGTTTTTCTAGAATGGGCTGGCTTGACTTTCTTTCTTCTATTTTTTCCCTTATAATCAAAGTTTGTGCATTTTCTCCTTCTATCTTTCCCGCACATCATCTACTGTGAATTTGCAATATATAAATGCTTGCAAGCACTAACATTCAGTTTTAAAATTACTTTCCCGGCTTATCCTTAGCTTAGAGATTTTCCCTTATTACAATCCAATATTACAATCCAAATCCTTTAATCTTCTCCAACTTCCTTTTAGATATTGTTGGACCTCCATTACGACCTCTTGTCGTCAATGATTGCAACAATGGCATGCTGTTGGCACGAGCACTTCAACAATGGCTTCTTTTCCTCATACTCTCCTTATTAATACCTCAATAAAGTCCATGGACAACCAAGGGAAATGTTCCAATGATTCTTTGTAATCATATGCCTGCAGAACATTTGAGTTTGGCTTGACATCATCAGCCCAAGAATCTGACACAGTCTATGAACCTATAATGCTTATGCCTGCACTGGAAACTAGCACTTTCAACGCTGATGATGATAAGAGTTGTTCACCACCACTTCATTTAAGCTATATAAATGTAGCCAAGCTGAGTATCATGAGAAAAGAAAACATAGGTTGTCTTTTATCCCCACCCTTTTCCTTCTATTGCGCACACCTTTAATTCAAACTTTTCACCTGCTCCCTTGCCTGATTTTGCTTTAAGCTTTTAAACTCAGTTTAATGCATTTCTTTTATAATTTCTCAAGAGATTCAGAGGATTATATTGATTGTGGAGATAAAACCTTTGCATGTCATCATTGCGGTGCTCTTTTTTGGGTTTAAGAGCGGCTTGCGCATTCCTCAATGATTCGTCTTGCTCTCTCGCTTTGTCATCTCAGTGGGAAAGTTTCCTTGCCTGCCACGCACCAAACCCCTGAGTTTCTTGACACGCTTCTTAATCCCAATAATGGAACATTTTCCAAGAAATTTCACAGCAATATTCGAGCTTATAACTCAATGTTTGCTTTTACATCGATGGGTTCAAAGGTCAATCATATAGTCAACAATCAGCCATGTTCATGTCTTCAAAAGTAGCTGTCTTTGCCATCATTTGATGGGCTCCCTTTTGCCATCTGGTGATGATCCTTCAAAATTTGCGCAACTCTACATTTCTGATGCTGGTGATGAAGTTGCTAGCAAGCTTGGCTTTTACCTTTCATGAGAGATAATGCACTGTTGTCTTTGGATGAAGACATTGTTTGTGGTCTTATGAAGATGCTTGATGGAACAAACGAGTTGGTAAAGTTGTTTAGGAATGCAAAACAAAGAATTGCAGATTCTGAATGTCCTAGCTATACAATTTGCTTGCTTGGGAAAAGAGATGGTGATTTGCAGCAATATGATACTCCTTCATCAAATGATGTTAGTGGCTTGGTTGTTGGAGATATTGGGGATTTTTATTCCAAACATGACATCATTATTGAAAGTTGTTCTGGTTCTTTGCAAAGGATTTCAAAGTTATATCCGAAGTGTATGTCTCTACAATATCCTTTGTTGTTTCCTTATGGCGAATATGTACATCAGTGCAATATTATGTTTGTCAACAATGACCAACAATCATCGAGGAAACGCTTAAGAGTCCCAATGAGAGCTTTTTATGCTGACCTCATTAATGAAATAGTTAGGTTCAAGAATATCATCATCAAAGGTGGTCGGCTATACCAACAATTTCTGGTTGATGCGATGTGATTGCATTAGAGCTAACCAAAATGATCTTAGAACTGAAGTCTATTAAGGCATTCATGAAGCTGTTTTAAAGGGGGATGTTGACAGAACTGAAGTCTCTAAAGGCATTCATGAAGCTGTTTTAAAGGGGGATGTTGATGGGAACGCAACTGGAAAAGTTATTGTTCCCTCTTCTTTGATTGGTAGTCCACGTTATATGATTAATAATTATCAAGATGCCTATATGCAGGACTTATGGGAATCCTGATCTTTTCATTACATTTACTTGCTATGCTAACTGGCTAGAGATTCGAAGGGAACTTCGAAAAAAAAGGTCTTACAAGTAGGAAGACAGGTCAGACATCATTACATGCATTTTTCGAACTAAACTTACTGATATGCTATTGTTTATAAAATCAGGGAAGTCATTTGGTCGGACAATTTCAGGTATTCTCTAATATTTTTAAAGTCTTTTGCTTTCCTTTTTAACAATATCCTTTATTCGGTGATTTAAGAAATCATGAATTTGGGTGCGATCTCTATCTTGCCAGATGTGCGTTGTTGAATTTCAGAAAAGAGGTCTTCCACACAGCCACCTGTTGGTATGGCTTGCTGCTGATTTCAAGTGCCATATAGCGGAAGATGTCGATTCGATTGTTTCCCCTGAAATACCTGACAAAAACAAGGACCCAATCTGCTATGATATTGTCCGGCGATTTAAGATGCATAGTCCCTGCAGTCTTGCAAATCCAAAAGCTCAGTGTATGGAACATGGCAAATGTACAAAGTGTTTCCCAAAAACAATTAAGAGTCAAACTGTCTCTGATGATAGCGACTTTGTTTATTATAGGCGACGAGAGCAACGTGAAAGCTTTATTCTTAAAGATGGGATTCAACTGAGCAATATTCATGAATTGTTGTTACGATACAACGCTCACTTAAACATTGAAATTTGCTTATGAAGGATCTTTTCAAATCTGTCAGCAAAGGTTCTGATAGGTGTAGGATATCCGTTGGAGAATGCAACAAAAAATGAGATAAAAGCATATCTAAACTGTTGCTTCATCTGTCCTTACAAAGCAATTTGGCGTCTGCTCCAATTTCCAATTCATTCGAAGTCGAAATCTCCAATTTCCAACTCGTTCAAAGTCTCCCTGTGTTCAATGGCTTCGGGTGCATTTGCCACAACATCAAAACATTGTTTTTTCAGGTAGTCGGCCTCTCCCCTCAGTTTTGAGAAGGCTAGGTATTGAAAGAACAATGCTTACACAGTGGTTGGCTTGAACAGAACCAAATTGATACAAAAGCATGTAAGCTTTATTACTCTGAATTTTCAAATAAGTTATGTTTGAGATGTTGGTCAGGAAGAGTGGGTGCCCAGATCAAAAGGGTTAGGGTTTTCCCTTTGTCGCATAACATATATTTACCCTGTTGCTGGAGAGCTATATTTTGTTAGGATGCTCCTAAACCATGTCAAAGGTGCTTGAGCTTCGAAAACTTGAGAAAGGTTTCCGAGGTTGTCTATCCAACATTTCAAGTTGCTTCGACGGTAACTTTCTCAAGTATCTTTTCCCTTCTTTTTCTTGACAGGCCAGCCAAATCTAAACAGTACAACTGCTTCTCTTTGGTACTACAATCCTGAATAGCTAGCATACATGCATTAGACGTCTTCCTTTCCTTCTTTTAACAGAGGAGCCTCTTCTTTTTAAAGAAAAACTTACTGTATTTATTATGCTATATTCCCAGTTTTATCCAGCTTCCTGATGAGATTCATCAGCTGCCTTCATCTTCAAATGCTGTATTAACAAATCAGTGAAAATAGGAAGACAATCAAGGAAATTCTTTGCATGAATCCCTATAAACATAAGGTTTACCTTCGACATTTTCATTCAAAAAGTTCTTAACATCTTTTTACTGCTTTAAATGATCATAACCATGCTTCCTTCTCTTCAAATTCACTGCCTCCGTTCTTCGACTAAGATCCTTTTCCCTTTCCCTTTTTCCAGGACACAAGATTCACACGCAGAGCATCAATAGCTGACTTTGATTTGTCCAAGGGGTGGTGGTATCCGAGCTGTCCACATTGCAACAAAAAACTCAGTGGCACCGGAACAAATTACAGATGCATTGGTCACGACTCCATTACTTCTTTGCCCGTTCCATGGTCTTTTGTTTAAAAAAATTAAAAAATCAATTCTGTCATTTGTCAAGTTGTTCACATCTGTGTAAATCATTGCAAAAAAACAAATAGCCATATATCAAAACTACATGAAACACGTTTCCAACTCATTCCACACAGTTATGGTGGAATTAACAACTACTCAATTACTACAAATTCCGAAGACAATTTCTCATAAAAACTTGAATTTTACACTATCATTTTGGTTGCCATAAACTATATCTGCGTGTTTTCAACTTTTGATTCTGTAAAATGCACGTATATTTGTAGTTCAAATTCCAACCCTTATATTTTTCTCTACTAGTTCTTCATGGGCCGGCTCTATCAATATCACATCTTGGTTATATCTTCGTCCTTGAGTGTCCTACCCTTTCTTTATGTTCTCATATTTGAATGCCCTTGTTCTTGGTCATGATATTATCTAGACATGAAGCATTCCTAACCATATCAAGTCCAGAGTGACAACTACTAAACCAATTGGATGCCATGATGTAGTGTCGTGCATCATCGATGGCTTCACAAACTGCAATAGCGGCTCGTCGACCCTCCCGTATCAATACCCCAACCTAATACATTATCAATGACATATATCCATAATATATAAAACTTTTCCTAACAAATGCTTACAAGTCTATTAAGCCGCGATGTATGGGCTCGTGCTCCATGCATATGCATCTGAGAATATAGTCATATTTCACATGGAGCTCGATGTTATGTGAAATCTCGTGCTCCAATTCAAAATATTACTACTCCGCCATCTCGAAAAAGATCAGGGGACCAGCGATGTCCACAGTCCTTGCCTATTATGTAAATTAGAGGAGTAGTTAAGAGCTCATTCTCAAAGCAAGGTGTCCATTCGACCCTTTAAAACATCAAACCAAGGTACCTTATTTAAGTTTTTTTAATGATAATAGTTATAATATAATAAAAGATGGAGGAAACAATTTTCTCAACTCAGGCTGCTATATGCATCCAACTCATTACAATAAAATGCTTGGATAAAAGTTGGATTTTCCTTAATTTTTTTAGCCCCACACCACTTGACATTACAAATTATAAAGTTATTATAACTTTTATCTAGTTAGAATTTAGCCGTTAATGAAAAGCTATTTTGAGAACTTTTATTACCTCGCTCCTAATAGAGGTAGTATTCTAAAAGTTTGATCTATCATCTTCTTGCCTCTAACTCGAGAAAACCCAACATGCATATGCTTTCAGAACCATATCTAATTAAAAGAAATACAAAAAAATAAAAAATTGCTAATATGTAATGTTATAACAATAAATAAAATGTGACAAGTCAAAACACAAATATTTATATTATTCTACATTTAAAAGCAACAAACAACCCTAACTTGTTTGGCCCCATCATCCATCTATGACATAGCTGGTGACGTAGATTGACAAGAACTATTGACCACATCTATCTATATGCTTGAATATCATCAAACTCTTCCAATAATGGTAGTGTAAACCCCCGGTTATAATTTTTCTGGGTTATTAAAATATGAGAAATTTAACCAATAGTAAAATGGGTTAAATTAAATTAAAGAAACCTAAATCAAGATAAAAATAGTGAAATTAATGAAATGAAAAGTGAATATAGTAGTAAATTGTTGAAAAGAAAAACATTTGTGAGGACAAAATGAATAAGTAAGACCAAAAGAGGTCAATATTCAAATAACAAAAGATTGAGAGTTTATGTACAAATGATAAAAAGGAGTGGGGATAAATGTACAATTAACAAGATGATAGCACTATAAATATCATTCTATTTTCTCTCTTGGAGTGACTTGTAAGAGCAAGAGAGAGTTGAGAGAGAGGCTGGAGAGAAGACATATTGATGGCAGAAAATCCGACAACTATAACTCCACCTTCCACCGTTGGATCAGAACAATATTTAGATATGTTGTTATCCTCCATGTCGTGTATAGTTTCATCGGAAGGATCGTCTATATCAGTCCCCGTTTGAGAGATATTGCGGGAGGAAAAGTTATGGGAAAATAAACTTTTAGACAGTCTTCGTCACTGACTGTTTTCTCCTTCGGCCACCGTCGGATCGGGCTATAATTTGAATATGTTGTTTTTCCTGATGTTGTATAGATTATGAATAGTGGAGACCAGAAACAAACCCTCGGTATAGAAGTTGTGCTTCTCACACAGTAGGTCTGCAAGTTTGAGGTTAGTTCGGTTAAACCCATATTTCTTGAAATTTCACCATTGGATGAAGTTCATATTTAGATATGTTATACTCATAATAATGCATTATAACTTGACCGTATGGATTGTTTGCGATATTATTCGTTTGCTATTTATGGTTGATTGAAACTGTTGTTAAAATTGGTTTTGTGTGAATTTAATGAAATTAGCATGAAAAGAGTGAAGGAACTTTTGGTTCCTTAAGGCTATGCTTTTGGTCAATTATGCATCAAAGAGGGAAGATTGAAATAAATAATATAAATTGGCTCTTAAAAAGATATTTTTGACACTCTTAAACGGTATGTGATATAGCTAGGGGTTGAGACAGAAGAGAAAAAGTTAAATTGTGAATGTTATGTGTAAATGGAAAGGTTGATGAATCTGGACAAATTCATCTCCTGACTTTTAGAGAGAATTCGAGTAGGATGATGAGGGAGTTAGGATCACATTTTTTCATAGTAATTGTAGTCTTGGATGTTAGCTAACTAAGGAAGTTGGTCTTGCTCAAATTGGAGCTGTAGAACTCCAATTATGGGTCACCAACCGAGACTGGGTTATGAATGACTATAAGGCAGTAGGAGTGATAAGTTGATGAGCAATTTTGACTGTTTTAGAGGCAGAACTATGTTCTCTTTCCTTTAGAGAACTTGTAGCCTCATGTCTTAGCTTTCCAACAGGACCAATCTCGCTTGAAATGGAGTTTTATAACTCTAGATATAGTTAAAAATCTGAGGAGAGGTCGAACAGTAACAGTTCAATGTCAAGACACTAACGGTTGGACAGTAACAGTCCAATGTCTAGACAGTAACAATTCAAATATATAGAAAGGAATGATAATTATGGTTGGATAAATGATGACAACATTAATGGGTGTAATGAAAAAAACATAAAATACAGAGAAAGAAATGATTGAAAGAAAGATCTATTAGCTGTTGATATGATTATTATAAAACATATCCTTGAATGAGGAAAATTTATGAGATGAGCCTGTGACTGCAGGAGGGACCACCGGTGTGGTGCAACAACAACAACAGGGGAGCACGAGTAGAGCTTCTACTGCAGGTAAATGACTTTCACTTTCCTTTTTAGTAACGTTGAATAATGAAATACTTTATCATGAATGTTATTGTATTGTGTTAATTCAGATATCAGATTGCCAAATGCTTAAATGTTGACAAACGGTTGATTAGCTTCGGCTAATGGCATTCGAAGGGATGACCGGGACAAATGAATGATTAGCTTCGGCTAATGGCATCCGAATGGATGACTGGGACAAATGATTTGTCCATCTCTTACATCCATCTTGTTATGCAACCAAATGGATCCTTTTCAACCCAACCAATTCTTCATCTTGAGGGGCCTGGTCCTACCCGAGGACCAATATATTTATTTCATTGTAATTCGTTAGGTAAAGGATGAAATAGATGAACAAATATGTTTTAGCACATCTCTACACTATAAAATAGGTCAACAAACTGGACATTTACTGTATGTGCATATTCTTTCTTGTATGTTAATTGCATAATTGTTTGTGAGTTCACAAAGTATTTACGAAGGCCATAATTGACCATGAAAAATGATATCTCGTGTCCATTCTTTTCAATGGGTAAAGTAAGAATTTGACCTATAATTAGTTAGTTGAACTAGAGTAAAAACAAGTAATGTACGACCACTTTTCAAGATATTATTAAAAACTTATGATATATATATATATATATATATATATATATATATATATATATATATATATATATATATATATCAATGCATCACACCGTGCATTAAATTTTTGCCTTGATGTTTTTTTGACACATCCTTTTCTAATTTTTTTTTCAAAGTACGATCTTCAAACAAAGTGTTGAAATTGCTAGTAAAATAACATGAATAATACCAGTGTTATCCAGTCAGCTCTGATGATATCTTTGTCATTGAATTCTTAATCCCACCAACTAGTAATTAATGAACTGACTTAAGCAAATTTAAGAACCATTTCAAGTTATAATTGATTTTTTCTTCTCCAAGAGGATATGCTAGAGGCAATATCCTATTATTTATCCTAAAACCAACTGCAATCAACAGCTTTTCATTAAACTTGAAATTTCTTTACAGAAAAAATAAAAGAGAAACATGAGTTTTGGCGATCCAGTTAACTAGGTTATAATCTATTAATTTTTTTAAATTAAAATAATATTGTTTTTTATAAAAAAATTAACCTTATAACCCGATGAAAATCTAATAACTTAGTTAAAACACAGAATTCTAACTCTAAAGTCTATATAATACTTTCTCAATCTTGTTTTTGAAAGATTGTCTTTTTGGACAAGAAATGCACATAATTACTACGATTATGTTTGGAAACGCGACTGCGGCTGCGTTTCTAAAAATTTTGAAATTTTTTTTTATTAAAATTGAATATGGTTTGTATGTTTTGGATCGTTTTGATGTGCTGATGTCAAAAATAATTTTTAAAAAATAAAAAAACATCATTGACATGTATTTTGACACGAAAAATTATTTAAAAAACACCCGTAATCACACTGCCAAACACGCTCTACGTGCCATTCAAGAAGAGGAGGCGATAATCATTGATTTAATCATGATTAGCTGATGCTGAGTCAGACTGGCATGAGACAAGTCTAAATCAAACAGCGATCTTTTCAAACCCATTGAATAATCAAAAAATGCTTGGCATCATCCGAGATTTTATTCTTATGCTGAGTCACTCACAGCTCCTTTATCTTTTCTTTGAGGTCACCTTTGTCCTTTTGCTCATCAATCCTCTACCCCAGAGGTCATTAATTTGCACTCTTCATGTTTCCAATGCTCAGCTCCTCACGGCCTCCTTTTTTTTTTTTTTTTTTTTTTGAGTTCTCCAAGAACTTTATAATTACCATTTGAATTATTTTCTTAATGCATCAAATATTGATATAAAAAAAAACACTAGTTAATAATCAATAAGATTATATATATATATATATATATATAATTCAAACCTTACATTTATTATTTAAAAAAACTATTTTTTTAAATGGATGGATTTATAGGAAGTGTCTTTGTGAATAATAATAATAATAATAATAATAATAGACATATGAAAACAAACGTGATAGAGTATGATAGTTGTGTCGTGTGGATCTTTCAAGTATGGTCTGGTCTCTGATCTCTCATCTCTGTCGCTGGCCCCATGATAATTTTCGTTGCTGTCTTTCAAAGGACAGAGGGTTTTTTTTTTTTAATAAAAAAAAACATACACACACAGCTTTTATTAGCTTTGAATCTTTCATTAGGATTATCCCATGGTATTAGCAGTCGGGCCATATTAAGTTTTACGTAAATTATTTTCTTCTTACGAATATATTTACATAAATTTTTTTATTAGAAAATAATATAAATTACATTTTAAAATTTCATCTAATAAAATAAATTATTAAGTTAAGATGATATCAGATCTTTGATGATCAAGTGATCATAAGTTCAAATCTCACCACCTCTATTTATTTCATAAAGAATCGAGTATAAGGTAACGTGGATTTGTGCAGATTTGATTTGAAGTTCGAAGAGAATTAATTAATGCTGATTATATATATAAGTTTTTTTCTTGGTAGATATTGAGGTTTTAATTATTGGTAATTAGTTATAATATTTATAACAGGGCACGCCATCCTTTTAAAGAACAGGTATGATGATCATGGCAGGTGAGATTTGAACTCTGATCAATTTTCCTGGGTGCATGCATGAGCGTTTTATAATTAAGAGATTTTTACTCATATAATTAAGTTCATCCTCGTCTGTCTCAAGTTTTAATTAGCATCTACCAAGAGAGAGATGTGTTCTTGTTCAAATCTCACGTGAAATCATAATTAGAAATGGAATTCGAAGAACTCGAACCATAAACACACTCTCATTGTAAACACAACTAAAACGCAACGAATTACGAACAGTAAAATAAGTTAATATTTATTTTTAATTATTTGGTGTTCATATTGCAACTTAGTGGTTAACGCATGCAAGTAATGCGAGGTCACATTTTTCTTAAAAAATGTGGTGCCTGAATTATCTTCATGATTACAAGTTTGAGTCATGTTAGACGAGCTTTAAAATTTAAAATAATATTTTTTTAAAAAAAAAAGATGGAAAAGGTTAGGCGTGTGGGTGTTTTATAGGCCCATGTGCGTTGCTCTTTAGGCTAAGCTCAATCTAGCGGGTCTATTTTTTTTTTAAATAATTTTTTCAAGTTCATCATTTAAAATGTAGTTTTTATTCAATTTTATCTTTAAATATTAAGTTAATGGTAAATAAGTTTTTGAATTTTTTATCATATAATAAAATAAAAAACTAAATTAACCAAATAAAATTCATAACTTGAATCGCGAGTTTGATAGATTAACTAAATATTAATCAAAGAGTTAAGTATGATTTCTTTCGAGTTTAAACATTTAAGATGGATAATCTTACCAACAAGTCTCAACAAAAAAAACTAACCACATAATCATAAAAAAACTTCAAATACGTTTTATTGGCAATTAGTTTTTTTAACAAAAGTTGAATTATTTTTTAAAAGAAAAAACTAGCATTCCATGAACCTGATCTATGTGTGGGTGTGTGTGTGTATATATATATATATAAATCAATTAAACAATTTTACATCAAACTCCCTTTCTATTCAACTATAAAAAATATTTTCAAATCAATTTATACGTCAAAATCTCATTTCAGAGATGAGAAAAATTCAACCTTACAATTTCTTTTTTGTCAAAAAAAATGGGAACGCGGAGGTGGGAATTATATGGATCCACGGCTTACACACGGAGGAGGCTGGTTATTTTATTTCATTCAATTCAGAGCCGTCAATTCATCCACGGAATTATAAAAAAAATCATGGCAATATTCCAGACAGAAGATTTTAACATGCAATGCAACTTGGTTTAGAAGCTCCAATGGATATTTGTAACAGACGAATTAATAAATCCATGGAGATGGGCTGTTCATGATCACCACGTCAGTGACAGCTTAATCCCACATGCTTTAATTTGACCTCGCTAGCTAGCCAGTTTCCTTTTTCTTAATCAATCATGCGCTTCTGGCAAATATTGTAAATATCCTGGTATGATCCCATGCTGATGTTAGCTAGCTGGTGCTGCGATATCTTACATGCATATATACCCCGTAAGAAATCTTATTTCCTCACACTCTCCCATCTTTTAAGTCCTTACTTGCAACCTTAAAGGTCTCTTTAAGAGTCCTGAGTTGCAAGTCATTGTGTCCTGACTTGCAAGGTGTAGGGTTATTATCTTTCCCTTGAGCTACCTAGCTGTTGGAGATCGAGCTGGGAGAGAGAAATGACTATTAAGCTACAGGGAGATGTTGAGCAAGGTGAAATCATTGGCCTTGAAGACTTGGAAAAGCCATTGATCTTGGAGGAGAAAATTGTTGTGATTAATGATAATAATGAAACTGATCAAGACCAAGAGAGTACTGGATCCATTGGGATGGTTTTGCTATGCACATTTGTTGCTGTTTGTGGTTCTTTTGAATTTGGCTCTTGTGTAAGTACTCTCAACCTCTCTCTCTCCCTCTCTCTCTCTCTTTGTTTGTGATATCAATCAAGGATGGAAAATGGAGTTCCTGGTTTAAGAGATGTTCTTGGTTTACTAAATGGATTTTTTCCTTTTCCTTTTTTTTTTTTGGCCTTTGATTTTGGTTACGAACCAACAAAACTCCCGAAAAAAAGGTGTTTGTTTAGCTTAAGTTAATTATTTTGGCAGGTGGGTTACTCAGCTCCCACGCAATCTGCAATCAGGGAAGATCTTAATCTCTCAGTAGCTGAGGTTGGTCTCGTTTTTTATCCTCTTCTTTTTCAAATAAGGAAATATCACATTATAATCTATCTAAATTGAGTCTAATTTTCTGATCAAATCTTGCAGTACTCTATGTTTGGCTCTATATTAACCATTGGTGCAATGCTTGGTGCTATCACAAGTGGCCGGATTGCAGACTTTATTGGTCGGAAAGGGGTACTCATCTAGAATTTTAGAGTTCTGGTAAAAGGTGATTAATTAGCCTCCCAATTTATTTAATTAATGGTTCCTTTCTAACCAGGCAATGAGAATGTCAGCTTGCTTCTGCATCGCAGGATGGCTAGCAGTCTTCTTCTCTAGAGTAAGTGCTTGGCAATTCATTTCCAACCCTCCAATATTCAACATCCATGGAGTTATAATATGCTGACGATCCTTTATTTTGCTGGTAATTTTCCTGGTACAGGGACCATTTTCACTTGATGTGGGAAGGATTCTAACAGGATATGGCATTGGAGTTTTCTCTTACGTGGTAATTACTTTATAGTTGCAATCCTCTTACAAAACCTTCCAATCTAATTGTACAAATTTTTTATCCTGGTTTCTGACGATAATACATGTCTCATGAAAAATCAGGTTCCAATATTTATAGCAGAAATAGCACCAAAGAATCTTCGTGGAGGGCTCACCACATTAAATCAGGTAATTAGACATCATAAAGTAGTATGATATCAACTTCAAAAATGATGCAAGTGTAGTCATCACTGACTTCTTGACCCCTTCGTCATATCTATTGCTTTTTAGCTCATGATCGTTACTGGCTCGTCCACTGCATTCTTAATTGGATCGGTTATAACATGGAGAGGACTAGCTCTAACTGGTAAGTTGAAGCCCTGCAAATGATGATACTGTTTCTTTGATGTTGAATTCTGGGTTGAACTGAAATACCAAAGAAAAGTGTAGATTCTGTTCCGGTGGTTTTGCAAAGGGCTGAATGTCATTTTTTAAAATGTTTTGCAAGGTCTTGTTCCCTGCATTTTCCTGCTTGTTGGTCTCTGTTTCGTTCCCGAGTCTCCCAGATGGCTGGTAAGCTTATGTTTCATTCAAGCTTTGGCTGCTCTTACTTTGTCAATTTGGGAGGGAGGTTTAACTAAAACCTATGTATCCAGGCAAAAGTTGGCCTCCAGAAAGAATTCCGAGTTGCACTGCAGAAACTACGTGGAAAAGATGCTGATGTTACTCGTGAAGCTGCTGAAATCCAAGTACTTGCCTTCAACAATGTCATATTACTTGAAGCAAGTTCCGTAGAAGAGATTTGTCTTATGACTGACTGTTCCTGTTTCTTGACAGGTTTACCTTGAAAATCTTCAAGCCCTTCCTAAAGCTAAACTTCTCAATTTGTTCGAAAGCAAATACATCCGTTCTGTTATTGTAAGTTAACTGTCTTAAATGTTTCGTAATTCAATCCTTACGTTTACGTTGTTATCCACAACAGAGATTTTGTGTTTCTGACGTCTTACAAGCTTTGCACTTGGTCATGATGTTCAGATTGGAGTGGCGTTAATGGTTTTCCAACAATTTGGAGGAATTAATGGCATTGGATTTTATGCAAGCGAAACCTTTGCTTCAGCTGGTAAATAAGTTGCATTGGCTGTCTTCTTGGTTGCTTTAGTTCCCAGTCTTCGCCGTTGTTCTGAATTGTTTATGTAAATTGCAGGACTTTCTTCAGCAAAAATCGGAACCATAGCATATGCTTGCATTCAGGTATTTAATTTGGAAACTTCTCAAAAAAATAAATATAAAAAAGGAGATAAGTTTTTGTTTGAGAACCTAATCCATCTAAAAATTGATCTGCAGATCCCAATAACCATGCTGGGAGCAATTTTAATGGACAAATCTGGGAGACGACCACTTATGATGGTAAATAAATCTGCTTAAGAACTTCTTACCTTGCAAAAATATTAATTTAGTGAGACAAATCTCTTACTGACTAACAAATATGCTCTTTGTTCTTGAAGATCTCTTCTACTGGAACATTTCTAGGCTCTTTCTTAGCAGGAACTTCTTTCTTTCTCAAGGTAAATCACTTAAATGCATATTTTGTTCTTCCTGCGAATCCTCTCTGCGTTCAAGGTCTGATTCTGTTTCCATGATCTTCGTGATTCAGGGGCAGGGCTTGTTGCTTGAGTGGGTACCAATATTAGCCATCGCAGGAGTGCTGGTAAATTTCCTACTACATCACTGCTCATTTTATTTACCGCAAATCAAAATCTAACAATTTCTGCTCATTTTCCCTATGAAATCAGATTTATGTATCAGCGTTCTCAATTGGAATGGGAGCAGTTCCCTGGGTGATCATGTCTGAGGTAGCTGTTTTTACCTGCAAAGAAAACTGACAAACATTTTAGTCATAACTTTCTGCATCGAATGGAATAGGTGTTAGCTACAAGCTATGGCAATACAAGTTTTTTTTTTTTAATCTAGAACTTTTTCCTGTGGCAGATTTTTCCAATTAACATAAAGGGGATTGCTGGGAGCTTGGTGGTGCTAGTGAACTGGTCGGGGGCCTGGGCAGTTTCTTTTACCTTCAACTTCCTCATGGACTGGAGTTCCTCAGGTAAGCCGGAACTTCTCAAATCAGGCACAAAATACAAGTTACGTATTATGCGTTGTCATGGAACTGACTCCATGGTTTTCACTTTTCAGGTACATTCTTTGTGTACTCGGGATTCTCAGTGCTAACAGTTCTTTACGTGGCCAAGTTTGTGCCAGAAACCAAAGGAAAAACACTGGAAGAAATCCAGAAAAGTATCAATTCATAGAGAGTAGAAGGTTTTGAAGGTTGGAGGGATGCTTGATCAGGAGATTCTGTGAAATTGTTGTGTGATTTTGACTCAACCGCAGTCCCTATTCGGAGGCGAAAATTAAGGCCAGATTCTTAACATGGCATGAAGACATCAATTCTTTGGGATAAATGCAATATTCAAAATTTTATTTTATTTTTATTTTTATTTTATTTTTTTATACATATATCAGGAAGTATATAGATCCAGTACTGGTAGTCTGGTATCTTCTCGTTGTGTCAACTTTAGATGGATGTGCTTTGTATTCATGTAGAAGAGAAAGTGAAGGAAACCACCAATTTCCAGTTCATGAAGAAGAATTTCCTTGCAAGCCTAATTCCACCTTGCTAATGATATGAAAAGGAGAATGCCACACACAAATTTCTTATCCAGAACGAATCCTTCATTTAGCAATTCCAGCCACGCAAAAAACAGAACGGTGGAAGATCATCAAGTGTTGGGTGCCCAACATAGGTATTTCATGAATAGGCTGTTGGATTTGTCATATCATACACCCAACGGAAATAATAAAACATAATTATTCAATAATTTTTAGGATTTTGTTATACAAATTTAAAGTTGATTAAAGATTTATTACCTGAAGATCTGATCTTTTATGATTTTGAATAATTTTTTAAAGGCTAGTTGTTACAAACTACAAGCAGTTTAATTGTTCGGTCTTCAATTGTAATCCACACGAATCATCAATAAGAAATCTCCTATATCCCTATTTAGGAGAGAGAGATTGTTATGTTTAAAGTGTTAGCTCTCTATTCTGTGATTTGCGTAGATTTTTCTATCTAATAGATAACCACACAAAAATAAGAGGCATAATTCACCATTTATAGGGAAATATAAAAAACCCTATAAATTGATAAAATATCAATTTTTCCTCTGAATAATATCCATATATTAATTCAGAAAAATTTTAAAAATTAACTCCTTGCTTGATTTTTCTAGGTCTATAAATATAATCACTGTATTAATTATATTCTAGTCTTTAATTTCTAAAATATATTTTAATCAAGTCATACTTAATTAAACCATTCCAATTTAATTTATGTCTAATAGTTCTTAATATGTGTGACTGTCTAGATTCCTAATATATTGGCCCAAATACAAATATAAATTTTAATTTTAATTAAATAGAATATAAATTTTAATTCTATTTAAAGAATATAAATATAAATATAAATTTTAATTAAATAAATTAAATAATTTACTTTATTATCAATTCAAAAATTGATTAATTTATATTTTAAGATCAGGTGCATCATCTAGCAATATGTCGTGATCTTTCAAATATTAGAAAAGTCATTTATGGTTTGACTCAAGTACCTTCATATAACTCATGTCATACCCAATGTCAGCCCCTTTGTTACCTCGATTAAGATTACATATAACATGATCAAAGTATAACATTCTCTATATTTGATAACATATTGATATCAAGTATTAGGATCACTTACATAACTATCACGTGAGTCTTTCCATATATAGACACAAATGATCTCTTCATATGAAATTCTCAAGAGGGTCAGTTTAGTGTATGTGTCTTATGAAACGCAACTACATATTAGTTTTAGGAATTCTTATACCTCAGCTTCTGAGAACAATTGCTTCCTTTCATAAAGGAAAAAACATAATATGTATAAGTCTCTACAACTCTAATAAATATCCAGTATTTAAGAGACTATCAACCAAGAACATTTTAGGAACAATACTTTGATACAATAGGAATCTCATAATCATAACAACTTTATAATTTTCTTTGCAAAGCTTTTTTGTCTCATGGACTTTATATTTACTCTAGATTCATAAATCAAATATTAGATTTATTAATTTAATATTATATGAATATTAAAGATAAATTAAATTTTTATTAATAATATAATACATATTTATATGAATATAATAATGTCACGTGATATAATATAGCTAACCAACGGATTATCTATAGAATATATTAAACTAACAAAGGCACACTCTAGATAGGTTCAATTTGATATCACCAAGGCCATTGACAGAAGCAAACCCAAATGCAGAAATGGAATAACCAAAAAAACAAAGGCAAGATCAAAAGATTAAAAGCTAATAGGCTGGAGTGAGGATACATGTGCGGGATGCTTTTTAAGAGAAATTATTTTTTTTTTTAGTATTTTTATTCCTATATAGTTTAGAAAAATATTTTTTTATGGTGTTTTTATTTTGTACTATTTAGTTTAGAAAATTAAATATTATGCTTGGTAATTTTATTTTATTTTAGGAATTCCTATAATAATTCTATAATTATTTATTAGAATCATTTTCCTCTTCAAAACATACCTAGGACTAGTAAAAATAATGTTGTATAACTTGCATTTTCATAGAAAATATTCAATAATAATCTGGATTTTGTTTGAGTTTATAATTCTTTGGACCATTAATAATTAACTTTTGTCAGCTCATTATTTTGTCCAGTCCAGCCCATCAATGATAGAATGTGGTTAGTTTTCTTATAGAAGATTTTCTTTAAACCTGAATAGGTTTTCAACTCAAAAGACATATGATTTAAAGCCAAAATATTCAAGTTTTATGGATGGCAATCAAAACTGATAGTAGAGGAAAGTCCATTAGCTTTGGTTCTTGAAATTCTCTATAAAAGTGAGTTGAAGAAGAGTGTTTCTAGTTAGTTTTTCTACATAAATACTGTAATTTTTAACACTTTTCTTTAACTAAATTTCCAGTTTTACTCTATTTTGAGCTCTGATTTTCATCTTTATTTTCTTTCTAATCTAGAGTTTAGAATTAATTCTTGTGGAGAGATATTTGAGTATATATTCCTTTGAGTTCGTTGGATATTGTATATTGTTTAGGAATACACCTAAACAAGGAAGAGGAGTTGAAGTACTAAGAGGCTTATTGAAATTAGTTTTTTTGCATCAAATGAGGAGCAATAAAACTTTAAGAACAAATTTCAAATAGATTATATGCTAAGCACTTAAACAAGTAAGTATTTTTTATTGGTTTTATTTAATTATATTTTCAATATATGATAGGAGTTAGTTTCATTCTTTTATACATAATTCTATGTATGATTAGTATACATGCTAGGATTATATTTCAATTTTTTATGTAACTTTTTATATTTGTTTAGTAAGCATGCAAGTTTTTTTTTAATTATTATTATGATTGTAAATTTACTATGATGTTATATATTGTACGATTTTAAACCAAATATATATGCTCACTTGTCTAATATTAATTTAGTAATTTTTGGACAACATAAAATGCTTCTCTCCTTGTAACATTAACATCACCGTAAAATTGACAAATACAAATGCAAAACACCAATGAAATTTTTCTATCAGTAGACTGCGGTGAATTTTTTCGATAGAATATACTCTCGTTGTATCCATCGATAAACACTGACAGACATATTTCCTCAATATATATTGAGGGAATTATAGTGCAAAAAGAAAGAATGAAAAAAAAACCAAAAAGTATGATGACGTGTCGGTTTTACAAATAGAATTATAAACAAATTTAAATCCATTGGTAAATTTGTCTATAATATTTAATCTATTATCTGATGAGCGACCCTCTTCTCTTCCTCCCTCATTTCTTCATCTTCCTCTATTTTTCTTTACAACAAATAGCACACCCTCTAATTTTATCATAAATCAACCCCTCAACTACATATTTGGCCACCTTAACACTCAATTTGTCAGTATCCCTATTCTGATTCTAATCTTATTGAGGATTCCCCACTTCTAGTAAGCAAAACTATTCATTTTTTATTTGATCTCAATTTTAAAATGTTAATTTTTATTGCATATTTTTGTAGTATATGTATTTTGTTTGGGTATTTACTTGTTTTATAACTTTTTCTCATAGATATTTATTGTATGAATGTATGATTTGTATATTTTAGGGTTTGTTTAAGATTTTATAAAACTGTATTTTTTTGTAAATTGATGAAATTTATTTTGAATTTGTGACTTAGGTGTTTTGTGATGAAATAAATAATGGTTTATTTAACAAGTTCATTTTATATTTTGCCAATTTTATTCTTAAGTTGAATTTTTTGATAAATGTATATAAATTTAAATTTATATAGATAACTGATAATGAATTAAGAGTACTATTAAAATAGATTGAATAAGTTTGCGTTAAACCAATGTTTGTGAATTTATTTAGTTTATGTAATTAATTAATACATGTTGTCATCAATATTCTATATAGGTTTCATGTAAGTAATGGATGATTGTTCATGGATGTATTGAGATTCACTCGAAAGGTTGTTTATGATGAATTATTATAATGGGGTTCAGATTTTTATTAATTACACATTATCTAATTCAAAAAATATTAGTGGAGATCATATTATATTTCCATGTAAGAGGTGTAAAAAAAAAAAAACCTCAATCCAGATGTTATAACGATGTATTTTCTACAAAAACGGTTCATAAAGAGATACATGTCTTAGTTTGCACATAGAGAACCATATGTTCCTCATGAGACCATGATAAAAAAGGATGATTGAGTCAACTTCTAGTTCTAGCAACGTACATAGAGTTATAGATGACAATAGTAATCCTTATAGGAATATGGTTATGGGTGCGATGAGAATGTATTAAAGTTATGTCAGTCAATGTTCAATCATATATAAAGAATCTAATGCAGACGCGACCAAGTGTTTTGAGTTTTTAAAAGACATGAGATAGATGCACAAATCACAGTAAATTATCGGTTGTTGCACAAGTGTTCACCATAAAGCCAAATCATAGGTTGAGTGAGGTTGGTTACAACATAATTGTCTAATGGGTGAGAAGTATTTTACCTGAAGGGAATAGGCTGAAAGAGAATTTTTATGCTACTAAATCCATGATGAAACCCCACAGCCTCGAATACTAGAAAATTTAACATGTGTCAAACTTCTGCATGTTGTATTACCTTGAAAATGCAGAGTTGATTGAGTGTAGAACATGTGAGAATGCTTGTTATAAACCCAGAATTGGTAGAGGATGAACTCTTGTCATATATAGAAAACTTAGATAATTCTCAATCACATCTAGATTGCAAAGGTTATTCATGTCATCATAGACTACTCAACACATGACATGACATCATTCACATGACATAATGAATGGAGTGATGATGCACTCTTTCGATGGTGAAGCCTGAAAATATTTTAATATTATACATCCTCATTTTCATTAGAATCAAGGAACATGCATCTTGGGTTATATATAAATGAATTCAATCCATTCAGGTTATTTGTTGCTCTTTATTCTTGTTGGCCAATGATACTTACAGTTTACAACTTTCCACCAGAGATGTGTATGAGACTAGAGTTCCTGTGTTTATCCATAGTCATACTTAGTTTTAATAGTTTAGGTCTGAATATAGACGTCTGTCTTCGACCGTTGATTAATGAGTTGAAGCAGTAATGGTCATCTAGGGCTTTGATATATGATGTATCGAGGAAACAAAATTTTCAAATGAAGGCAATTTTGATGTGAACTATCAATGATTTTCTTGCGTATGAAATGGTTTTTAGTTGGAGAACGCATGGAAAATTAGCATGTCTATACTGTGTAGAAAATAAAAGGGCCTTTATGTTAACAAATAACAATAAAACATCTTTTTTTTTATTTCCACTAACAGTTCTTGCTAACAGGTCATAAGTACAGAAAGAATATAAAAGACTTCTTTATTGGCAAAGTTGAAAAGGATCTTACACTGCCACTATTTTCGAGTGAATAATTATATGACGTGGTGTCAAAGTACGATGACATTTGTTTGGTTTTTAATCTGGTAAACAAAATTTTCCTGGTTTTGGTTTGACCTGGGTATAATGAAATATTTTCTAGGAGATTCCTTAATGAAAGATCAATCTTCTTCTATGCCATAACCTTAATGTCATGCACATTGAAAAGAACATGTTTGAAAACATTTTCAACACAATTATGGAAGTGAAATGGAAGATAAAGAACAACATCAAGACTAGGATGAATATATCTTTGTTTTGCCAATGTAAAAATATAGAGTTGGTTTATGATGGGTCACAGGTCGCAAAGTCCATGGCCAATTTTATCTTAGATAAGAATGTACAATTACTTGTCTACCAATAGCTTAAGAGTCTGTTTTTTCCTGATGGACATGCTTCAAACATATCAAGGTTGATGAATTTAAGGATTATAGATTGTATGGAATGAAGAGTCATGACTGCATGTGTTTATACAAACACTCATTCCTTCCACTAGCTTATCTGGATTTATTATCAAAAGAGATATGAGATACACTTACGAAGCCAGTCAATTTTTTAGAAATATATGGTCCAATAAGTTGCAAACACAACACATGAAGAGACTTAAAATTAATATCATCTAGATAATCTGTAAACTTGAGATGATATTCCCTCAATCATTCTTCAACTCAATGAAGCATCTATCTGTACATCTATCGTTTGAGGCAAAAGTTGGAGGCCCAGTACAATATAGATGAATGTATGCATTCGAGAGGTTAAAGATTACACATGTATCGTAATTAAAATTCTATTGTTTGTTTTTCTTAAAATTCAAAACATTCATTTAATTCCATGTAGATACTTGTTCAACCTTAAGAGAAAAGTAAAATACAAGGCGCATGTTGGAGGCTTCGATATGCGAGGTTTATATTGCTGAAGAGATCTCAATATTTATCTTATACTATTTTGAGCCTCATTTGAGAACAAGAATTAACCATCTTCAAAGGCTATACGATGGTGGGGAAATGTCTTCGAGCGAGAACTTGTCAATATTCTCCCATCTTAGATGACCAATACCAATAAATATTGTGAGAAGAAGATATTGGATAGAAATAAAATTTAGACAAGCTCATAATTATATGTCATTTAACTGCGATAAACTAAAATCTTTTATTCAGTAAGTATAACACTTAACAGGTGATTACTTTTGAATAATTTATCTCTTATACTATCATAAATTGATAGATTGTTGAATTTCTCACAGGCAATATCGCCAATTTATATTGTCCCAAAAGTCACAACTATTTGAATCCCAAATTTTCCGATTACAAGATGAACAATTTTTCATATGGCTCAGAACACATGTAAGGACTGTTTAATTATTTCTATTAACTGTGATGGAGATGTAATTCATGTATCAGGTTTATCAATTGGGAGAGAATGCTAGTGTTACTTTGAATTTACTAAGTCTGGGTTATGGAAAAAAAAAAAGTGGTATAATGAGTATTTCATTATTAGACATGTGTTTCATACTAAAGAGTATATTCAGGGTAGATAGACATATAATAGTGATGTTTATATAAAAGGATCGACTTCTAATGAGTTTAAAGTTTACTACTATGAGAAGTTAGAAGAGGTCATTGAATTGCAATATCTTAGTGAGCATAGTAAAGTCTTTTTATTCAAATGCTATTGTTACAATACCATTGACAGAGGAATTAGAGTAGATCCCCATCATTTTTTGGTTGAAATTAATACAAAGGCTAGACTTTACAATGTCAACGATGTCTTTGTTTTTTCCAAGCAATGCCAGCAAATTTATTATACATACACTCATTTATTTAGAAAGGATCGTTCAAAAGTTGATTGGTTATTTATAGTGAAAACCAAACCTAGGGGTGATGTCCAAGTTATTTAGGATGACAAGAATGAATTAACTGCGGAAGATGATGTCTTTGAACTTGATCAGTTAGTTAATCCATATCAAGTTGCTCTATCTAAAGATTTAGAAAAAAAAATTAATTTTTTATGTTGTCGACAATACTTTTGTTGATATTGAGGAGTTAAATGATGTTTTGAGAACTAACGAATATACACAAGTCAATGAAGATTATGATAACGATGAAATCAACATAAAAGATTGCGATGAAGATGACGATGATGGAATTAAAGAAGAAGAAAACAATTCTGATTAATTTTCACAACACAAATGTGTAATGCCATAAATTATAATGTAATATTTCTTGACAAAATTAACTTTAATGTAATGAAAATAACATTAATTTATTATTAAATGACAAGGAAACATTAATTTTATGTGATTTTAATATTATACACAGAACAAGTGTTATTGTGATGTGTGTGCTACCGTAATTTTAAGTATTTGCAGGAATGATAAATAAGGAATACAAATATAATTTGGCAATAAAAAATGTTATACACCGATAAAAATACCAACAGACTACAAAATACCAACATATACACTGACGAATTAAGTCCGTTAGTATATTCCAGAGAGCATTGAAACTTTTCACCTCTCAATTGCACTGTTCATTGTGTTCAATACAGAGGCTATTACCAACGGATTAAGTCCATCAATATATTTCAGAGAGCAATGGAATTGTTCCCTTCTCCCAGTCACTATTGATTGTGTTCAATACAAAGGGTATTACCGACGAATAAAATCCATCGGTATATTCGAGAGAGCATTGGAACTTTTCACCTCTCAATTACATTGTTCATGTCAACCATTACATACGGTATCACCAACATTAATATTTGGCTAGTTTCTGAAAATTTTCGATTAAGTTGAATATTTCAATTATACTTTACAGGCGGAAACACCAATGAAAAAAATTAAAATATTAATTTTTCATTTTTTTTGTGTATGCAATATTTGGCGAGTTTCTGAATTTTTTTATTAAATTGAAAATTTCAACTAGACTTTATAGACGACAACACCTACGAAAAAATTAAAAAAATAATGTTTAATTTCTTAATGAGAAAGTCTTCGGTAATATTTCAAAGAGCATTGGAACTGTTCACGCTCCATGACACTATTTACTATGTTCAAATCATACGGTATCACCGATGGATTACCTCAGTCGGTATATTCTAGAGAGCAATGAAACTGTTCACTTCTTAATGTCACTTTTAATTACTATTTGTTACATGCCGTTGGTAAAAAGCCCTAAATTAAAAAACAAGAATCCCTAAAATTATAATAGATGAGTTTCTCTCTTCTTCTTCTCTCTCTCTCTCTCTCTCTCTCTTCTCTCTATCTTTTTCACCTCCTTAACTCCTTCTCTTCTCTTTTCTTCTCCTTCACACATGCAATGTATGTCCTTCTCTTATCTTCTTTTCTTCTTTTCTCTTTTCATTTTTCCTTTTTTTTTGTTAATTAATGCCTCTCTCTAATTTTTTGTTATCTGCCTTTTTTTTTTCCTCTTCTTAGTAGAAATTCATAGTGAAATTAAGGTAAGAATTTTCCTGTTATTTTTTGCATTATTTTTATTTTTTTATTTTTTTGTTCTCAATAATTGTATATGATTAATTAAAATTGCCATAAACCAATTGAATGTTGTTGTTGGAATTGTTATTTATATGAGAAAAAATTTGTTGAATTTTAGTTGTTTTTTTCCATTTCAATTAAATGTATATGATTAATTTTAATTATTATTTTGAAATTTTGTAAATTAGGGTTCAATTGGTTAAATATATTGTTTAATTTAGTGATTAATTTCATGTTTGTATAATTTTTGGTTTAGGGTTTTGGGTTGTTGAAAATTAAGAGTTAATTGATATAATTTTAAGTTGATATAAATTAATTGGTTTGTGGCAATCAAATTTAAATTGTTATGTATTTACATGTTTAAAAGTTTTGGGTAATCTCCTGTATAGGGGAGGTGATGATGAATTTTTTTTAAAATATAAATGGTTTACAGTATATTAATCCTTTAATTTGTGTAGATATTTAGGGGAAAGTCAATAGCTTGTCGTACGAACATGATTGTTGCTAATTCTTCTAATAGTGCTTCTGATGACCATGAGTCGTTAGATACTGACCAAGAACAGGCACTTAAGACACAGGTAGCCATGCTCGACGCGGGCTCATCAAGGGGGGCTCCTTTCATAGCGCGATGCATTTACCTGGAAGTACCAGACTCGGTGAAAGAACAACATTTCAATGTAAGTTTGTTTTCCCTTCATTGTGACATGTTAATAATTTTCAAAAAATTAATTTCAAATAACAAATGCAATTTTAGGTTTATAAACATTGAGACTGCCAGAACCATAACATCAGTGTTGAAATCATTGATGGAAATTTCAATGTTTCAATGGAGTTAGTTTTCCAAACATCTTAAATGGAAACATATGATTGATGTATGGTTCGGAAGGTTTAAGGTCAGTATTAACTTAAATATATCTTTTATTATGTTAATTCAGATAGTTTATTAATATTAATGAAAATTTTCTTTTACAAATTTTAATTGCAAGGAAAAAATTGAAAAAATTGAATGAGATAAAGCTAACAATGTTATTGTAAGAAGGGTTTGGGGGAATCATGTTGCAACTAGGTAAGATTTAAATCAAGATATTTTTTTAATCTTTTTATTCAAATTTATTTTTCATTTACTAAGTACCATATAGGTTGCATGATTTTTTGTACAGGGCACAAAAGAAAGCCAAAAAATATATGAAAGATAGAGAGCTTCTGGGCTGGAAGGACGTAAAGGTTTGAAAGGATTTTAGGCCACTGTATGTCTTGGAGGCTGTATGGGCAGGATATATTTAGTAAGTGACGTCTGAATGCTTCATGCGATGATTACACTTCGATGTGGAGAGCATGAACCAGCGTGTTCACGGTTTCATTACCACGTACACTAACGATCTTTTAATTACATCTATTTTTTTATTTGTTATTTTTATACATGTATTTAACTAACAACAATTGTTTCTTGCATGCTACGATTCTTGGATGCAAGCCAAGCTCAATGAAGCTTTTTTTGTGGAAATGCACGTGAAGAGATCAATGATCGTAAAAAAAAAAAGGTGCAACAGCTCATGGATAGTCAAGCTCAGCACTTTACTGACTTTTTTTTCCATGATACATATAACAACCGATTAAAGGAGATATAAAAGGATGATCTTTTGACCCATCCGTATCTCGATCCAAATTTATGGTTGGAGGCAAGATTATCCGATGGACTCAATAGAAATCAGATGTGCGGTCTCTCTAACACCACAACCGAGGATTTGTGGATGACTCATAGTGTTTCAACTATTGGATGCTTGCACTCAATTCCAAGCACTCAAACTCCTGAGTTTTACACCAACAAGTTAAAGCTTTAACAACTCCTGAGTTTTACACCAACAAGTTAAAGCTGATTATGAATGACCCAGTGCTGAGACAGCCAAACTTCGCCGATTGGTAAGGAGAAGAGATCACATATGGGTGGTATGGGCTCCCCCTTATTGACCCCACGGTCCCGGAAAAGATCTGCCTCCTCCTTCTTCAACGCCTCTATTCCACATTAATTGTATTTGAACTTATAAATGTTTAAATTTGTAATAAATATTTGATTGTTAGTTTTATTTAATTTATTTTAATTATTTTATACTTCTGTTTAATAGAATTTTTTTAAAAAATATATTTTAAAATTATTACTGATGAGGCTACCGATGGACGTAGTCTATCAGTATATCTAGAGAGTTGAAAACAATTACTGCAAATGTCTTTGCCATTGTTTAATCACTAATGAAATTACAGACGGTCTGTTTGACAGTTATATGTCAACTTTACTAAAGGGAATACCGATATACATAAAAAAAATCATCGATGGAATTAGATATAGTTCTTCTATCAGTGATAAAAAAAATCACCAATGGAATTATATATAGTTTTTCTGTCGGTGATATGTTATATTCATCGATAGAAATACCAATGAAATGAAATGAGTAATTTTTTTTGGCACACTTTTGCATTCAGTAAATCCATTAGTAAAATTATTACCGACAAACTTACTAACAGATCATAAATCACCAATGAGAGTTTTTCTGATGAAGTATTGCCGCTTATAAGCCAGTAGGTAAAATTCATGCTGACAATCTGAGAGCAGAAATGCTGATATTAAATTCCGTCGATAAATCTAAAAATTCTTTTAGTGTAATAGTGAACAATAAGTCACTTTTGTCCAGATAGATTAGAAGGACGCACAAAAGTAATTAACCCTGTTATTTTCAACTTCCATAACTCCTTCCAATACATTAACCATAAAAAACATTGATGCCTTCTTTAAATAGTCACTTTGCAAACACCATGCAACAACCTTCAGGATTTTTGTTATTTAAGCTCCATGAAGTTGCATATCTTTATTTTGATCATCAACAAGATTCAACAAGCCATTCTCTTGTGCTTTTTCTCTCAAGAAAACTCATCATATGCTTTCCGTTCCTCAGGCTGAGAGTGATTAGAATTTCTCATTCCACATATTATTTCTAAGATAACATCTTCAAAGCTATAGATGTCCACTTTTTCCATGATTATTGAACTCAACTATTTAGGAGCAAGATAGGCAGGAGTACCTCTCATGATTGTCATAGCTTTGCTTTGGTCTCGGTCAATTAGTTTTGACAATTCAAAATCAGAGGTTTTTGCATTAAAATCATCATCTAACATGATGTTTTGGAGTTTGATATCAAATGGATTATCTTCTGCATGCAATCTTCATAAAGATAGGTAAGTTCCTTGGCTATATCAATAATGATTTTCTTTGTCTTCTTACAATTGAGCAAAACTTATAGGTTTTGTTGAATATCCATTTATCCAAAGATCCTTTAGACATATATTTATAAACTAGAAACCAATGAATTCTTATTAGCTAAAAAAACCAAGAAGTTTTGCCAAGTTCTCATGGTGAATGTTGCGAATTACCTTAGTTTCAGCAAGGAACAATTTCTGAACTTAGCCTAAATCATGAAGCTGTTTTACTACAATGGTTCCATTAGCTAGTGTCCCTTAAAAAACTAAGCTAAATCCTCTCTTGCTAAGCATTTTACTGAAGTTTTTCTGTCACGGCTTTTAAATTTTTGTAAGAGCATTGGGTGGTCATTCCTAAAACTTGATCTAAATAATCCTCCTCAGCTTCAGCATCATTTATTTTCTTCCAAACTAGAAAAACTAAGATCCCTATGTAAATTAGTAGTGCCATAAAAGATCCAACACTCTAATTGTTAAAGAACTATCTCAACTCAAAAATTTAAACTGTTAGACGAGATCTTAAGATATGTTTATTAAATAGAATATGGGTAGTGAGATTTGAACTCATGACCATTGGTCAACAAGAATTTGATATCATGTTAAAAAACCATCTTAATCTAAAAGTTTAAGTTGTTAGGTGAAACTTTAAGATATAATTTATATTATTTTCAATACTATTTTAGTTGAGAATCAATTGTGATCCATCATGCATATTTATGATGTTTTGCACCTTAATATTTTTGTTTATAAATATTATTGGATATTGTGTTTTTTTATAGATTATATCATGTTTTCTACTCAAGATTTAGTTGTGCCAACTAATAGTGCTTCGATAAATACTACTTTGGTAGTGAGGATTCCACCATGACAATTTAGGAAGTTCTATCTAAGAAGATTGAGTTTTAAATAAGATCGTTTATGACCCCTCCAATCTTTCCTGAAAACTTACTTAATGAAAGTATTATTCACACGATACTATTTTTGATATACGATACAATTTGTAAGTGAAATGATGATAATTAAACAAATTACAATGAACAAAATAAGGCTAAAAAAAGTAACTCTAGAAAGGGAATAAATGTTGATTTTATATTGCATAGTTTAATTATTTTTATTTATTAATTTGCTTTATTACAAGTTTTTATTTTTTGCTTATTATGGAGCCAAAATATTTATTGGCTATTGTATTTGTTTTTCGATATATAGATTATATCATGTTTTCTACTACTTCCACTCAAAATTTGGTTGTGCCAACCAATATTGCTTCGATAAGTACTACTTTGGTAGTGAGGATTCCACCATCATCTTTTGTGGTGCATGGTGAGAAATCTAAAAATTTCAATAAGAGGTAGCAATAAAAGATGTTATTTTATTTGACCACCTTGAACTTGGCTAAGTTCTTGACTGAGGAAGCGTTAAAATCATCAGAAATAAATCTTAACCTACTACTATGGTAGCTTTAAATGCATTAAATCATACTAATTTTATGTGCAAGAACTATATCTTGAATGGGTTAGACAATACACTATATAATGTGTATAGTTCAATCAAGAGTACAAAGGCACTTTGAGAAGCTTTAGATAAAAGAAAAAACAAATACAAAGATGAAGATGTTGGTATGAAGAAATTCATAGTCATTAAATTTTTAGATTTAGAGATGATTGATTCAAGGACCGTAATGAGCCAAGTTCAAGAGTTTTAACTCATATTGCATGATATACACGCTGAAGGTATGTCTAAGTGAGTCCTTCCAAGTGGTTGCAATCATTGAAAAATTTCCATATCTTGAAAAGACTTCAAGAACTATCTTTAGTATAAGCACAAAAATATAGGAATTGAAGATCTTATTTTTAGGTTAAGGATAGAAGAGGACAATAAGTTATCCAAAAAGAGAATGCCCCAAAAGAAAATGTTATGGAATAAGTGGTAAAGTCCCATAAGAAAAATCAAAAGAAGAAGCTTGTTGTGAAAGGTAAAGGAATTGTCAATAAGTTAAATGTCAAATGCTTTATCTGTAACAAGACTGGGCATTTGGCTAAAGATTATAGAAATAAAGGTAAGCAATGAAACCGTACAAAAGGATTGTTTAAGCTAATATCACTAATGTTGATCACCTCACTAATAAAGTTTTAGAAATGAACTTGTCTTGTGTTGCTTTCAAAGTCAACCTTATCAACAACCTGAGCAGTGGTGGGTTGATATTGATGCTACAAGACTTGTATATACCAACAAGAGGATATTTTTCACTTACAAAAAAAATTGATGGAGAAAACCTATACATGAGGAACTCATCAACCTCAAAAGTATTAGATGTTGGAAAGGTCATATTGAAGATGACCTCTAAAAAGCTTCTCACCTTCAACAATATATTGCATGTTTCTAATATTAGGAAAAAGTTAGTGTTTGGCTCATTGTAGAGCAAAAATGGTTTTAAGATGGTTTTCAAGAATAATAAATTTATAGTCTCTAAAAGTGGTATGTTTGTAGGAAAAGAGTATCTTTGTGATAGCCTCTTTAAAATCAATATATTGACCATTATAATCAATGATGAGAACAATAATAAGATTGTCTCCTCCTTTTATTTATTTGAGTCTTGTGATGTGTGGCATGGTAGGTTAAATCATTTAAATTATACTTTTATGCAAAGGTTAACAAACCATGAATTATTACCAAAATTATTTTTGAAAAAAATCATAAATGTGAAATTTGTGAAGAATTAAAATTTACAAAACCTTATTTTCAAATAATTAGAAGAAGTAGGGAACCTCTAAACTTAATTAACTCAGATATTGATGATTTAAAGTTTGTGCAAACTAAAGGTAGAAAAAAATATTTTGTTATTTTTATAGATGATTGCATAAGGTATTGTTATTCCTATTTATTTAAGAGCAATTATAAAGCTCTTGAAATATTTAAACATTACAAGAATAAAGTTAAAAATTAACATACCAAAAAGATAAAGGTAAAAGAAGTGATAGAGGTGGAGAATACGAAACACCATTTGGTGAATTATGTTTCTAAAATGGTATTATCCACCAAACTACTGCTCCTTATTCATTATAATGATTTGTTGTACACAAGTCAAGTATTGAGGATATTCATCATAATACTATTATGGAAATAGAAAATGCTATATTCTTTAAGGAAATGTTTCCATGAAAGAAAGCATGAGAAAATCGTTTAGTTAAAAGAATGATTGATGATAGCTCAAGTAATCATTATCAATCAGAAGATGATAAAGTTAAGCTTAAAAAGAGTAAAAAGACAAAAATAACAAAAAATATTTGGTCTTGATTTTTTAATATACTTTTAGAAAATAAACATCGAACTTACTCGGAGGTAATGTCTTGAAAGCTTTCTATTGGAAAAAAAGCAGTCAATAATGAAATTGAATTCATTATGAATAATCAAATATGAAAACTAGTGGCTCTTTCTCCTAGAAGTAAATCATTAGGTCATAAGTGGATCTTTTAAAGAAAAATAATAGTTAATGGCATTATTGATAATTATAAAACTAGACTTGTTGTTAAGGTATTAGATAATAAGAAGGTGTGAACTATTTTGACATATATTCATCTGTATTAATAATAACTTCCATACGAACGTTAATATCCAATAGATGTAAAAATAACTTTTTTAAATGGCGACCTTGATGAAAAAGCTTACATGGAACAACTCGAAAGGTTTGTTGTCAATGGATAAGAAAAGAAAGTCTGCAAGCTTGTTAAATTATTATATGATTTGAAACAAACACCTTAATAATGACATGAAAAGTTTAACAATGTTATGTTGTCAAATAAGTTCAAAGTCAACGAAGTTGATAAATATGCTTATGTGAAAAACACAGATAAAAGTTATGTCATTGTATGTCTATATATAGACGATATACTAATTTTAGGCAGTAATGATTACATGATCAAGTCTACTAAGAAAATATTAACTAACATGTTTCACATGAAAGACTTAAGTATTGCATATGCCATATTAAGAATAAATTTTTTTAGGAAATCTAATGGATTAATATTATCCCAATCTTATTAAATTGAGAAAATTCTTGATAAATTTTTCAATGGTGAAAATAACATTATTAAAACACCAATTGATATAAGTGTATATTTGTTCAAGAACTAAGGTAAGGAAATAAACCAATTAGAATATTCTTGAATGATTAGAAGCCTAATGTGTGTTATGAATTGCATAAGGCCTGTTATTGCTTGCTTAGTTAGTAAATTGAGTAGATTTACAAGTAATTCAAGTATTAATAATTGGAAAGTAAAAAAAAAAAGGTTCTCAAATATCCAAGATATACTGTGGACTATGGGTTACACTATACTGGTTACCTAATAATTTTAGAAAAACATAATGATATTAATTGGATATCCAACATTAAGGATTTAAAATCCACAAATGGATATGTCTTCACACTTGGTGGAACAATTGCATCATGAAAATACTCCAAACAAACATATATTGCTAGATTCATAATGAAATCAGAGTTTATTGATCTTGATAAAGTTAGAGAAAAAGCCAAATGAATTCAAAATTTCTTAGAGGATATTCCATGTTAGCCAAAACCAATGCCAACTATTTATGTCTATTATAATAGTCAATCAATAATTGAAATGGTACAAAGTAGTATGTATAATAATAAATCTAGAAATATATGTTATAGACATAATATTATTAAATACTTGCTCTCGAATGAAATTATTTTCATTGACTATGTAAAATCAAAGGAAAATATTATGGACATGTTAAAAGTTTGTTGAGAGAGTTTATGTATAATTCATCGAGAGGAATAGGTTTAAAACCTTTAAAAGATGAAATAATATAATGATGATAAACATACCTAGTTGATTGGAGATCCCAAGATCCAGGTTGAAATGGAAAAGTAAGTCATATAACATTCTTAGTACTAGGAAATTATTATTTCCCGCTTATTCCTATGATGAAATAAGTGCTAGTTACAACGTAATAAATAGTAAGCTAAACTCTTAATGATTTTCATATCTTGATACATTAAGTAGATGATAACATAATATTTTTAATAAAAGATCACCTATATGAGTGAAAAATATGGGTTTTTTTTTTAGAATTTTGAGAAAGACTGAATTCTTTAAAGGGTTCATGAATCCAAGAGTTGTTCAGGGACTAAATGAACACAATGGTGAGAATAAAAAAAAATCTATAGGTAGAGAACTATGTGAATACTATTGTCTTGGTTTACTATTTAGCCAAGTAAATCCGATAGTATTTCAGTAACGAAAGTTCAAAGATAAAAATTACCTATCCTGATGCAGTAATCTAGCAAATTAATATCTCTTAATAAATCTTTGAGTCGTTTTCAAACTGGTAAGATAATTTTCATTTATGTGGGGGATTGTTGGAAACTTGTTTAATTAACATGATTAAAATAAATTATGGGTGAATGAGAAATTAATATTAAATAATCCTTGGTTTTCTTAAATTTATTTTTTGATTTATAGTGGCTAATCAAAGGTTAATAATGATGAGAAATAATTTTTCAACATTTTAGCTTTCAAAATTCAAAATAAAAAGGGGGTGAAGAAAGAGTTTTAGAATTATTATTTTTTAGTTTTTACATACTCTTCCTCACCTTATATTTTAGTGGTTTATTCTCATTTTAAGCTTTGGTTTTCCATCCAAATCTAAAGTTTAAGTTCATCTTGTTGAGAGATAATTAAGTTTCATATTCTTTGGTTCAAATATCTTGTTTAGAAGTGCATATAAACTAAGGTGATGGTGTTGAAGTCTTAGGAGACATATTGCAAATATTCTAATTGCACAAATAAGGAGCAATAAGGCCTTAAGGACAAAAAACTCATCATTAACAACAAAAAAAATTTCATTACTTTAAAATACTTTAACAAATAAGTACCCTCCTTTGTTTTAATTTAAGCATATATATATTTTTATTATTAGTATACTAAGACTTTGAATTAATAAAAATTATAAATTTAAATATATACTTAATATGCATGCTAATGATCTATTATTATACTTGTGTTAAAAGCATGCTTCCCACAAGTTGTTATTTTGTATACTTATAGATTTAAATTTGTATAAACTCTAGGCTTTTCTTGAAAATATTCTTATGTTTGACAGACCTTGTTATAATAAACCAAACACCATTGCTTAACAGTCTAATATATATTTATAAATTTTGATTTATAAAAGTATTTTTGTTGGAGAATAATTTAACAAGTCTTTAACCCTAAATATGAGTGGATCATATTTGTAATTTGACCTCAAATATATCAATTAATCATTTTTTTTAAAAAAAATTCTAAAATGAATCACAGGTTCCATTACAAAAAAAGAAAGAAAGAAAGAAAGAAAAATTGCTCTTAATATCCTTTAATTTGGTCCAAATTACGATTACCCTTTATAGTTTGAAAAATTATATTTTGCATCTTGAGTTTTATGCACGCGAAAACACTTAACTTCATTTCTAAAAAAACCCAACACAAAAATCTGATTATTTACATATTTGCAATTATTTTCTATTTAATGACTCTTATGTTAAATATTTCAGTTTTGTCATTGAATAAAAAAAAAAATCCTAGCCATCTTCTTCCCCTGAATACCAAACCTAGCCGCCATATGATAGATTAACAAGAACATCAAGCGACCTAGACAATGCAGGTGATAATTGAGCTGGTGAGGGGTCTTCTTTTTCTGTTAAATCATGTCTTTGTTCAATGGCTAAATTCATGCTCAAACGGGAACCCCTTTGATCCTCTAGGTCAAGTGTAGTTGCATCTGTAGCTCGTAAACATTTGTATCTTGGCATGAACCAGCAACTAGGGCTTTGAAATGGGAGCATATTTTGGACAATTAGGACTGACAGTTCTCCCTTATATGGCTTTGGTGATCTGCAGAGTTCTTTCTTTAATCAATGACCTTTCGCTTCCCACCATACTTGTTTTTTTTTTTTATGCCATGAAAACGCTTCAATGCCTGATTTTCAAGCATTTTCTACCATAATTGATTTTTTTTAGAAAGAAATTAAATTCCAGAGAGGGAGAGAAAGAAATAAAAAAAAAAAAGTAAGAAAAAGAAAGGAGTCGTCTTCATTCCCTCTTTTTCTTGCTGAAAGTTTTCGGGACAAAAAGAATTGAAGCATTGATGGAATCGAAAGCCATGGTTACTGCTAGCAAAATTTATGGATTTGAAAAGGCTCTAATTTGTTTCAATCGGGAGAGATACGAATTTGATTTCTAGAGAGACAAAAGAAGCTAATTTATGGATTTGAAAAACTTTAATATTTTCAGAAATTTTGTTTAACTAATAATACTCTAAAACGCTTGGGAAAATACACTAGCTTTTTTTATTTTTATATTTTTTCTTTTTTTTTTTACATGTTTTCCTTTTCTTTTCTTTTCTTTTCCCCCAAGATTTTCTTCTCTTTTTTTCCAGTATTTTTTCCCCCTTTTTTGTTGGGTTTTACATTTTTTTTTCTTTTTTACCCAAGATTGTCTTCTTCTTTTTATTTTTTTATGTTTTTGTGTTTTTTTAAAAAAATTATCTTTGTTGATTTTATTTTAATATTGAACTGCTTGAGAATTTAGTTCTGTAGTTTTTTTTCTTTAAAACATTATGGATTGCTATAATGTTTCCATACATGGTTTTTTTTTAATGAATTTTTCTTCTTTTTTTTTTTTCCAATATGGTCTTTGTCGAATTTTTTTTTTATATTGAGCTGGTTGAGAATTTTGCTTCGTACTTTTTTTCTTTAAAACATTGTGGATTGCTATAATGTTTCCCCACATGTTTTTTTTTCAAAATTATCTTTGTTGAAGTTTTTTTTTTTTAATATTGAGCTGGTTGAGAATTTAGCTTTAACTTTCCCCACATGTTTTTTTTCCATTTTTTTCATTTTTTTTCCAAAATTATCTTCTTCTTTTTTTCAATTTTTTGTGTTTTTTTTTAAATTGTTTTTGTTAATTGTATTTTTTTTTAATATTGAGTTGGTTGAGAATTTAGCTTTGTAGTTTTTTCTTTAAAACAATGTGGATTGCTACATTGTTTTCCCATATGGTTTTCTTTTTATGATTTTTTTTGTTTTTTTTCAGAATTGTCTTTGTCGATTTTATTTTTTTTATATTGAGTTGGTTGAGAATTTAGCTTCGTAGCTTTTTTTCTTAAAACACTATGAATTGCTACAGTGTTCCCCCACATGATTTTTTTTTGTTATGATATTTTTCAAAATTATCTTTATCAATTTTATTATTTTTAATATTGAGCTGGTTGAGAATTACAATTATAGATTTTCTCATGTAACACTATAGATTGCTACAGTGTTTCCCTGCATGATTTTTTTTCCTTTTATTTTTTTTTGTTATGATTTTTTTCAAAATTATCTGTCGATTTTATTTTTTTAATATTAAGCTGGTTGAAAATTTAGTTTTATATTTTTTTCCTTGAAAACATTGTGATTGCAGCAGTTTTTCTCCATATGATTTTTTTTTATGATTTTTTCCATAAACCCATGAAAACACACAAGCATGCCACAAGCCCGTGGCATCGCGTGGGCATGGCATCTAGTGTTATCTAAGTGGTGTTTGTGTTATACTATACACGAGGGTAATTTGGTTAATTCATCAAATTTAAAATTTTTTGTTGATCCAGAATATAAATGGTAATTTTTTAATTATAGTGGGTAATTGCTATTTGAACCAGGATGTTAAATGTAATTTTTTTTTAAAAAAAAAAGCAAAATTTGGGCTAGAATTTTCTTAAGAGAGTGTTTGAAAAGTCGTAGTGGTTGCTTTTTAAAATGTTTTTCTCTTGGAAATTTAAAAAAAATAATATTTTTTTATTTTTTTAAATTCATTGTTGACATTAGCACATCAAATCAATCCAGTAACATCATTATCATTGTTAAACCATGAAGTTAAGATATTGACCAAGCAATAATCATGATGAAATTTGACAGACACTAGTATGTTTGGTACTATGATTGCTTCTGTGGTTGTAGTTTCAAAAAAACAGTTTCATAAAAATCACTTTTGTCAAGGTTTGTTTTAAAAATTTAAGTGTTTGGTTAAAACTGTGATTGAAATTGAGATTCAACAAAAAACAATTTCGTGTGTTTGGTTAATATGCTTTTTATATTGAGGTTTGATTATGAAATTACTTAAAAGGACATACATCCATGTATATATGTATGTGTGTGTGTGTTATTGCAAAATATTGTTGATTTATAATTATGATTACATAAAGAAATAAATAATCCTTGTACATTATGTTTTTCTTTTATTGTATTATCAAACTATTAGCAATTTCATCGCGTATAAAATCCATACGTGAAGGCCTCTGCGATCCTTAACTATCTGAGCAAGCTACAATATCTGGTAAAAATTCATCCGGAATAAAATTGGAATTGCAATCATATTCAGTAAAAACCTCATCATCTTGTGATCTCCTTCTAATATAGTTATGTAGTGTCATTGATGCAACTGCAATCTCAACTTGTGTTTTATATTGGTAAGCATACATGTTTTATAAAATTCTTCACCTCCGTTTCCATACCTCAAAAGAACACTCTATCACGTTACGTAGTGATAAGTGTGCATGATTAAACACTTTTTCCAGACCATTTGATTGTCCACGATGTCTAAAATCTTTTAAATGATACATCTCGCCTATATAAGAAACTAAATAACCATACTCATTGGGATATTTGACATCAACCAAATAGTATTTGCCTGCAAATAAGAACAACATGCTAATTTTTTTCAATAACTAAAAAAGAATATTATCTAACTTCAATTACCAGCTCTTCAATTTATATGAAATCACAACCTTCCGGTGGTTTTGAAAATTTTATACTACTACTATCAATAGTCTCAAGAAAAATTCATATATCGTGTGCACTGTCTTCTTATCCTGCCCACACAAACATGAATTGCATGTCGAAACTACAAGCAACCATGATATTGTGTCAGTACACCTTTTCTTCCAATAAATGAAATTTGTTTATCAGATAATATGCATGCACGAATATATGTGCCATCAATTGCACCGACACAATTCTACAGGAAAAAAATAATGTAAGTATTTAGAAACATTAATAAAATAATTGATATTCATTTAAACAACATAAAAAAAAAATTGTTTGTCTTACCTTGAAACGTGACATATATCTTGGATTCATTGCAATTTCTCTTGGGGTGTTGGTAAATTATAGATCTACTGGTTTTATGACTTCTACAGCAAACAAACATAATGATTTAAGGACTTCTTTTATACATCTACTAACAGTTTCACCTGAATATTGAAATCTCTACTGCATTTCCCTATTTGACGCCCTTACTACTATTGTAAATAGAAACATTACCACCTTTTCAATAACGATCATTCCTCTTGAAGGTTTTAAGCCATAATATGTTTCTAAATCATTACACAGACTCAACAAAGTTGTTATATCCATCCTAAACATGTTAACACATCATTTCCAATGACCTCTTAAAACTTCATTCAACCAACGCATCCCTGTATTGTATGAAACCATACGTGGTTCTTTATGCATATAATTAATATAATACATGTTTATAGCTCCAGTCATGCATATAATTAATTTCTTCATATCAAATTGTCTCCTTAAAAAAATCACCATCACTTTCATCGTCACTGTCATCGTCATCATCATTACTGTCATTGTCATCGTCGTTGTTGTCATTTCCATCATCTTCATCTCTAGCATCAACAACAAAGGCACCCCACTACCTTCACAGCTGCTAGGATAATTAATGTGGTCTACAATATGATTCGTTACATTATCATTATCGTTATCAAAATCTTCGTTAAATATGGCATTAAACCATGGATCATCCATACTTCAATTACATGTAAATAAAAAAAATGGATAGGTTGTTAATAAAATACCATAAATCCAATTAAATATCATTCAGAAATAAAAAGAACAATTAAAGAATTGGGAAGAATAATTTTATCACAAACCTGTTAAGGCTAAGAAGATGTTTCACTTGCTTGTAACAAATGCAGTTAAGATATTTGTTCTAAAGATAGTTATTTTATTGGAATACATGATAGAAACATCCCTCCTTGTAAAGAAAAAAAGTAAATGATGCATTGCATAAACAATTTGAATTTGTTTGTCAACATTGTTAAATAAGCATATCTACGTATCTTTTGTACATGTTTCGCCTGCACAAGTTCTGACATGTATGAGCCGTAAAATTTAAATATGGATGTTCTTTTGTATCAAACTTGTTACTTTCATGTGGTTTCTAGTAAATTATTATCATGTCTCTATTATTCAAGATTTTGTCCTTATATTTTTATATCTATTATTCAAGATTTTATCCCTATATCTTTAAAATTTTTACTTTTAAAATTTCTACTTTTATGACCGGTTGCACTCTAAAACCTATCACATACATCATTTTCATTCACAACTTTTGTCAAATAGACATTCATTTGTAGCCTTTGATCATCCTTTACTTTTATACCATTCATTTTCTTCTTTTTCATACATTTTTCTTGTGTTGACCAATTATCTCCATCTTTACTATCATTCTCCTACTTTTCATTTTTTATTATGCTACTTTTCATTTTTTATTATGCTGGCATCCATCTTATTTGAGTAATAATACTACTATTATACAAGGCTTTTCCGCCTATTTTTAAAGTACGGAATTATATTATTTGAGTAATTATACTACTATTATACAAGGCTTTTCCCTCTATTTTTAAAGTATGAAATTATATTAAAAGTCACACATAGTAACATGAATACTTTAAAAATTTCTCATCCATAACGTTGCACTTTATAATATTTATTTCCACCAACATTCACAACAGACATACATATTGAATTATTAAAACAAACATTAATAAAAATAAAAGTGTTACATATTTATGGTAAATAGTTATACTTACTAAAATATTACATGTTCACATTAAATTAAACGACATCGAACTAAACAATGCAATAACACAACATTCAAAAAAAAAATCTGTCTTGGAACAACAACTAATCTCTTAAATTACAATCCGAATAAAAATAAATACAAGCAACCCAACAGTTCAATAACTCATATAGAAATCCATAACTACAACATTTAAATAAAGATACAAAGCAATTAAAAACAACATAAATTGATATGTCCACATCTCACAACTTCAAATGTCATGATTTTATAATGAATGAAACTAACTTCTGCAAATGGAAACTATTCTTTTCAAAATTATCAGCTCATTATTTTGCAAATATAAACATGTAAAAATAAATTATCAAACATGTCAAATAACATAACACATTATATTTAGCTAGCACTTTGATGTAGTTAATAAATTAACGCTTTAGAAAATAAAATCATACAATGTCAGCTAAGCACGATTACTTCGTGCATACATTCGCTTCAACCATTTCAACTTCTCTTCAAGACCACCCATACTAGACCACATTTCTCTTTTCCTTCTTAAACTCAGATACTCCGTAGCAAAGTCATAAAAATCATCATCAATTGAAACTCCAGGAATTGAGTGAAGCTCAGCCATCACTTCGAGAATACTACAGCCTTGCCGATCCATATGCAAAGAAGTGAAATCACTCCTAGTAGACATAATCTCAAGTAGTTGATCCAACATTGACAGCAGCTGAACACCAATTCCAAATATCTTCTTCTTTCTACCTCGAACCTCAGAATGATCTCTTTCTTTTCTTTTGCCATTACTCTTTGAGTTGCTGCTGCTCGACATATTCACCCCGCCAACCATTTGAGACATGTCATTCTCCAAATTTAAAATCCCATCCTCCTCCGAATCACCGCTTCCTTCATCCAAATCAACACCGTCAATGTTGACATTGCTTATGTCAAGATCGACATCGTTGCCACCAAGTACTCCTGACGATGGAGCCCACACATACTCTCTAGTAGCAACAATGTTGGAATACATTCTGTCAAATTTAATCTTCTAAGACGGTTCAATACCAGCATATCTAAATTTTTTGGCTCCTCTAATTTCCTACATAAAAGAAACAAAGATAATTAATGCAACATCATGTATTAAATTTTTTTATGAAATCTAACAACAGCAAATGAAATTGTTATGATCATAAGGAATTAACCTGAATTTTTATTTTCCACAACTCATCGCTAGCTAAAATTGTTTCTAATTCGCTACTCCAACCCACACTAGTTTCAGAAATCAACTTTCTCCATATCCTCCAATCCTTTTTGCATCCATCCCATTTGTTTTTCAGTTGTGTTTTAATGAATGCATGGCCAGTTTGTTCTTTGAATGATATCATAAGAATTTTCATCCCGTTTTATCAAAATGAATATTAGGTCTCATTCCTATATTAATGGCCTTAATGCACAGGTCACAAAATGTATGCAACATTTCCTTTGCCCAAGCAGTCTTGTCCATAGATTCAAGACCTTCCATTATATCTTTTAAAACTTTTAACAAAAGAAAACAAGCAATGATATCATGTAATGATATCATGTTTACACGCCTAAAATCAGCATTAACACAAATACAAAATACTTAATATAAATAATAAGAAAAACTGGAAAGTATAAAATGCATTGTGTGGAACACTTTAGTTTATTGAATATTTTTAACAAAGCACACTTTAATAACCCTTCTTTAAAGAAAACTGAAAGCATGAGATGCTGATACAATGTAGTTTTAATAATTTGTAAGACAAAACAAAAAAAAAAACAGCAAGTTGAGAAGGATAATTATAAAGATGACTATAGGCATGTCACATGCTTACTTACTGTAAAAATCAACAGTGAATTTTAATTTGTTCTTTCCCTGGCTTTCTATTTGTTAGGGTTATTACTGGAGCAACAATTGTTCCAGTTAATTTTTTGAAAGTAAATTTCAGTTCTGTTTAAGCATTGAATGTCTTTTATAGTGCCTTGTTTCCCTCAATATCATATGGACAGCATGAGGGACATATATCACAGCTAGCATCAAACTCATACAGTACAGACTAAGTGAATTTGTTCAGAGAGGATGGGGGTATTAGGCTTAGTTTACTGATTCAATGCTTAAAATAATTAATGCAACTTTCCCTCCTTTGTTTCAATCGCAACTACTTTACCTATAAAACTGCTTTCTACAAATCAAAGTCTATATGCAATTCAAGACTTTCAACACTGCTATCTACAAATCAAGCCCATTCTACAATTCATGACTTTTGTTTGTTACAAACAAGATGATTATTTACTCCTCTGTATGAACAAAAAACCTCAAAACTTCATCAATTATGCAACACCCTAATGCAATCATCACAAAACAAAGTATTACACTTCTTTTCAGCTATATATAAAAAGAAAATAAAGAAGCAACAATTAAATCCAACTATTAGCCGAACTAAAGGAAACCCATTTTAGAGCAGACAAAACCCATGTTGATAAATTAATCAAACATACAAAACTCCATAAAACACAAGTAATTTCAATAGAGAAAAAAATATACTAAGAAAAATAATCTACTTTCAAAAACAAGTTGCATACAAGTGCAATAATTTGTAGTTAACTAGCAGCATTGACAATTAATCACAATAAAAACAAAAATAATGGAGCATCACAAAAATTACAATTTATAGATAATTAAAATAAGTTTTAAGATGGAGATAAGGAATAAACTCACGGTTACTCTTCTCTCGTTTGAGTTTCCCCAACACAGATCTGCTGTTTATTTCTGCAAAACAAAAAGGTAAAGAAATGTTAGAAACATCACATGAAAATCTACTTTGAATTTGATCTGACTTGAAGACGAATGGAGAAGATGGTTCAAGGATATAACATTTCAATTTACTGGGAAAAAAAACCAATACAAAGCTTTGATGAATGAGCGTATTAATCACTGAAAATTATCTTCAATTGAACGAGTCTGGCAAGGAAAACTCTCAAAGAAATAGGAGGGAATGGAGGAGAATAACACGGCTCGAACAATTTGGGAATGAGATGATAATGATATATCTCAGAAATGGTTAGCAATGGTAGGCAGGAATTTCAAATCTGCGGGACATTTTGGTATTTTTTTCCAATGGTTCTCCTCTGCAAATTATTTTGTCAATGAAGGTGAGAGAGAATGCTTTTAAAGAGAGAATGCTTTTAAAGAGAGAATGCACCCAAAATCAAATGGAAATTGCTTTTCAGAAACAGAGGCTCAGCCTCAGTTCCTGGTGGGACCCACATGCATAAAAAATATGGTTCATATCTAACCAAACACTATACAACTGTGTTTTAACATAACCATACCCACAGCTACAACGCCAAACACCTTCTAAGTAGATGAGAAGTGAAAGAACAAGAAGGTAAAGAATCAATCCATATTCAGTAAAAGATATTCTCATAATTACATCAAAACTAACTCAAATGCAAGACAAGAGACACACTACATAATATCCCGAAAATATATTACTTTAATCTTCTAATAGGGATAATCAATATTTTAAAAATAATAATTTTCTTACTTCATAATCTACTTATTATATCCACTGACATAACAGAAAGAAGAGAATCAATTGTTTTGATGGGGGAGTGTTCATTATTCACCAATAAATAGGGTAAAGGGGCCTTGAAAGGCACCCCAACTTGTGAGGCATCGATCATTATTCCCCAAAAAAAAAAGGAAGACTTGGCTTACAAGCAAGGAAAGACATTGAGATCTTTCTTACCTATGGTATACCCTAGCTACAGTACTTTCAGCAAATGCTCCAGTTCTGCTAGTTCTAATTAGGGAAAGCAGGTTCTTTTTCTATTTCGCAAATAACTAATAAAACACTAGGTTTCAAAACCAGAGGAACCCAAAAGGTCATATGGGAGGGGAAAGACGGGAAAAAAAAAACTTATTTGGCTTGAAGGAACAAAGACTGGACATATCATGTTGACATAGCGAGGAGAATCCAAAATACTATGGAGGAGAACCTCTTGTTTGCTTTAAGCGCCTCAAAAAACAAAACTAGCTCTGGTTTAGTCTTGCTTTATCTTTTTTTTTTCTTGTAAACTATATTTGCTTATTTCTATTCAATATTCAAATCAGTCTTTAAGGTTTTTGGTTCTCTTAGTACGTACTTTGTTGAACCCTTAACATTGTAATGGACAAGGTATAAGTCAGAGGCAATAGTAAGCAAGCAAGGTTTTACCAGCTTGACCAAACAACATCTTTCTAATAACTATGTTTAAGGATATGTCATTTTCAATAAGTCAGTGTCTTTATTTCCTATTTCGTGCCTCATATTACGTTGTTTCCCTCCATAAGCAATTGCTTTTCCATTAATGACTATCATTTCCACCAGTCTTCCTTTCATTACCATTTTGAGTTGCACCCCAGTACCTTAATAATTAAGTTCAAGTAATCCTCTTATTCTGTTTCGATGTCAAGCTCATTCCTTAAGTCTAAAATGGCTGGATATAAAACAAATATCCCACGGAGGGCTATCAAGTCAGATGGTCATTTTGTAACCACTAGTCTCACAGAGGATAGGTATAGAGATAGATTTGTATTTTTTTTCAGCGTTTTTTAGACCTACAACTCTAGTCCTTTATGCAATAAGTTTTCAAGTGAGTGCAACAAGCACAAGGATACTAGATTTGAGGGTGTATAAGTAATCAAGGGAGCTCTCTGAACCCAAACAAGTTAGTAGTTTAAAAGAAAACCTTGACTCTGACTTTAAATACTACATTTCCTTCCTAGGGAGCTCTCTGAACCCAAACAAGTTAGTAGTTTAAAAGAAAACCTTGACTCTGACTTTAAATACTACATTTCCTTCCTTTCTTATTACTCGTACCTATTCTCCTTTCTATTATATATTTATTTCATTACTTTAGCTTCTTGGACTGAAACTGCTTTACTCATTGGAGAGCTAGCTTGCTTTTAAACAACCTATTCATCATTTGTAAATTGCAGCTTGATTTACAGTTCCTACTTCTAGGATTCCAGTCACAGTCTTTTAACCTTGTCCTTTCATTTCTAATGCTTTTGAGTGAGTGGAAGTTAAAGTAAACCAGATTTTAGATTCTAAAAATTTAAAAATTCAGAAACGATTGATTGGTTTAGTCGACATAATATAATTCTTGTTTAGATTAGAATTTCCTTGTAGTTGTTTAATTCCTTGATTGTCTAGGATTTTATGCCTATAAAAAAGTTTGTAATTCAGCATTATTAATAAGCACAAAAGAGAGAGAATAACTAAAAGAGCTTAGATAGAAACATTTAATAAGAGTATATTTTTCTCTCAATCTTATTCTTATTCTCGAGTTCTTGACCTTGCATTGTTGTGTTAATCTTATACCACACCTGCCTTACTTCCAACAAGTGATATCATAGCTTAGGTTTGATTATTTGACATAACCTATCCAAACTTTTCACTTCAATGTTGTAGGTTGACAAAAAACAACTATGAAACATGATGTATTCGAGTAAAAGTTTGGCTAAATTCCCAAGACATATAGGAGATGATTGAAAAATGCTTTGAGGAGAGAAATTGCAAAATATAAATGTTCTTTCTATACAAGGTCTCATGGGAAACTTACAAGCCCATGAGGAAAGAGTCAATGAGATTCAAAAGGATTGAGTGCACAAGTAATTTTTTCAAAGCAAGATGGTTCTAGATATTCCCAAGGAATAGAGGACGTGAACAAAGTTGAAGAAAAGAAGGAAGAGACAGATTTGAAAGTGCAGGCTGAGGTAGCCTCAACAGGTTAACCAGTCGACCACATGAAGCAACCAGTCGACCGGTTACACTGATAGTGGCAATCTGAGATCCAGGTTTGACAAATCAAAAGTTAAATGCAATAATTGTCAAAAGACATGTTTTTATGCCAGGGATTGCTGGAGTCCAACCAAGAGGGTTAAGAAGAATACAAATCTTGTGATAGAAGAAAATAAGGAAGCCACTTTACTACTAGTGCATGATGAGAGAATGCAAGACAAAAAGAACATGTGGTATCTAGACAATGGAGCCAGCAACCACATGTGTGGAGACAGACAAGTTCATGGAGCTTGATGAAGCAATTAGAGGTAATGTCACATTTGCATATCATTTAAAGGTTGTCATCAAAGGAAAAGATACGATTTTGATTAAATTGAAAGATGAAAGTCATCAATTTATTGGTGGTATCTATTATATACCAACGGTAAAAAGTAATATATTGAGCTTAGAACAATTATTGGAGAAAGGGTATGAGATTAAGATGAAATATCGTACTTTGACATTACTTAGACACTAAATGAGATATGACTACAAAGGTAGCCTTTACAATGAATAGAATGTTCTTATTAAACATAAAGAAAAATGTGCCTAAATGCATGTATGAAGGATGAGACTTAGCTTTGGCATATGAGATTTGGGCATATAAACTTTGATAGCTTGAAGATAATGGCATAAAAGGAGATATTGAAGGGTCTATCATCCATTATACCAAATCAATTGTGTGAAGGATGTTTGGTGAGCAAGCAATTCCGCAAGAGCTTTCTGAATGAGTCTACATCAAAAGCATGTCAACCCCTACTTAAGGATTGAGATCAAACAATGAGAAGATGGAATCTTTGTGAATCAAGGGAAGTTTGCAAGGGAGGTTCTCAAAAAGTTCAAGATGGAGGATTGTGCAAAAGTGAATACTCTATTTAAGTGTGGAGTGAAAAAGTCAAAGAATGATGAAGTGGAGAGGATAAACTCTACCACATTCAAGAGATTAGTTGGAGGTTTGAGATATTTGACATGCATTCGTTCGAATATTCTTTTTGGAGAGGGTCTTGTAAGTAGATTTATGGAGACACCTTTTAAGACACATTTTAAAGTTTTGAAGCGAATTATTTGATATATCAAAGGTACTATTGATTTTGGCTTATTCTATGGTTATTCTAATAGCTTTGAACTTGTGGGTTATAGTGATGTTGATTAGGCTGAAAATAGGGATGATAGATTGAGCATTACAAGTTTTATTTTCTATATGGGAGACACAACTTTCACATAAAGTTCAAAGAAGCAATCTATAGTTACTTTGTCAATATGTGAAACTGAATATATAGTTACTACATCATGTGTTTGTCATTCCATATGGCTAAGGAGATTATTGAAGAAATTGTGGATGCCACAAGAGAAGCCTACTAATATATATATATATATGGACAATTCATCAGTTATTGCATTAGCAAAGAATCTAGTATTTCATGAAAGAAGTAAGCATATTGACATAAGATTTCATTACTTACAAGATTGCATTGAAGAAAGTTGAAGTCAAGTATGTAACCAAGTCGCGGATATATTTATAAAGCCACTCAAATATGATGTTTTTATAAAAATAAGAGATATGTTGGGAGTTATGAAGAAATCAAGTTTAAGATGGAATGTTGAAAGTAAACTAGATTTTGGATTCTAAAAAATTCAGAAATGGTCGCCCAATTTAGTCGGCAGAATTCAATTCATGTTCAAATTAGGATTTTCTTGTATTAGTTTAATTTCTTAGTTGTCTAAGACTTTATGCTTATAAAAAGACTTGTAATTAAACATTATTAATAAGCACATAGGAGAGAGAATAGCTAAAAGATCTTAAAGAGAAACACTTAATAAAAATATGTTTTCCTCTCAATCTTCTTCTTGTTCTTAAGTTCTTAACCTTGCATTGCTATGTTGATCTTATACCATATCTGCCTTACATTCAATATACATTTATAAAGGTTTTCAATTATTGGATAAAAAAGGTAAGAAATTAAGGAGCTTTCTCCACCATGAAATTAAAGAAGTGGAAACAAAGAAGCACACAAGTTCCTAAGCCTCAGTTAGAGCTTTCATAATACAAGACCAGGTACTTTCAACATCCTAGTATTCCTCTCCTCTCAGCTGAGTAAGTCAACTTCTTAGCAGCATCAACAAGAGCATTTCTAGGACAACTTAGGGTACTCCTTTCCCATCTATCTTATTGACCAGCTTCCTTTAACTATTACGATTCTTCTTACATAAGGAAGCAAAAAATATGAGCAATTTTATATCTTAAATTGAAAAGGTATTGCATGTTAGACTCTTGCACACTTGGTCTTTGATGTTGTAGCTTGCTAGGGTTTTTTTGGAACTATCCCATGTTTGTAATGAAGAAAGGCAAAGATTTATATTTTGCATTTTTCTAATGAAAGGATTGAAGATCAAACTTCTAACCATCATCATACCTCACTAAAAAGTTGATGTAAAAGTGGATTCTAACTGCAAGAGCAGAATTTTTGCACTACTATTAAATACTAAAAGAGGCCTTTCATTCTATGATCAAGATCCAGGGCTAGTTGAAAGCAAAGTGTAAAAATGTTTTTTAGTAATCATTTATGATTGGCGGAAGATGGAGGGGACCTTGATGGTTAGAGTAACTGGTCGAGTAAGTTAGCAAGGTTCTTGCTACGATGAAGTGATAGATCTTTCACTTTAGTGGAAAGAAGATATGTGAGAGTGAGTGGAGCGAGAGAAAAGCAAGCTTTAGTGGTGGGGTGTTGTTCTTGTTTGTTTTTTTTCAGTCAAATGAACTAGAGCTAGCCATAAATACTTGACCACTAATAAATGCAAACTAGACTAGGGTTATGTTATGTTGTGGCCGACCTAATTCTTTTTCAATGTTAAAAAAAGGTGTTAAGGCAACGCGAGAGTTCAAAAAACAAAACAAATACGAGACTCGAGTCTTTTTATCTCTCTTTGTTGGGTTTTTTTTTTTTTTACTAATTCTTTAAACTGATATTTGTTTTTATTTCATCCTTCAACATTTGTTTTTATTCTATCCTTCAATATTTGGAATAATGTTTTTAAAATATTATAAAATTAAAATTCTTTTCCAATTTCATCCCTCTTTAATTTTTTAATGTTTTGAATTTAGTTCTCATTCTTTTGAATATTTTTTGTTTTATATGAGATAATGTTTTATTGTTTTTTCAATTTCATCCTCCTTAAGTTTTTTTTTTCTTATCAAATTTGATCTTTGTTCTTTTTATTACTATTTTTATTGCTTGGGAAAAAAATTAAATTAATATTTTTTCTAATTCTATCATTCAACGTTAAATTTGTTGAGAATGACATTATATTGGTTGGAATTGAGGTTCTTGATTGAACCCAGGTTTACAATTTCACGAGTTTTGGGTTTTAGAAATTAACACAGGTTTAGGAGGTTCGTCCAAATTCGCTTATTTTTTTTCCTTTCTTTAAGCTATGTTTTTTAAGATTTCTCCTTCCACATTTATCCAATTGGATAGTTAGCTCTGTTATTTTTATTTATTTATTTTTGTATGATTTTTCACTAATTTTAAAAATAACTAGGTTTTCTCAAGTCTTTTTATTTATTGTTCTTTAATGGATATACTTTGACAAATCAACATTAAATTGATTGAAAATTGAGCTTCTTGACTCAACCTGTGTTTATGATTTAATGGGTTATGAGTTTGAAACCTTAGCCCAAGTTTAAAAGGTTTGTTAGTTTTTGCTTGGTTTATTTTTTTTAAGCTTATGTTTTTTTCAATTTCATCATTTATCATTTATATCATTAGTGATTAGACTCTGTTTTTTCTTTATATGCATTGTATATGATTTTTTAAGCATTTTCAAAACGACCCGGGTTATCTTAAGCCTTTGTTTTGTTGTTTTTTTAATAGGTTCCCTATTCTTTTTTTTCTTGGTAGGCTCTATGCCCCGAGTCTTATTTTTTAAAATACACTTGCATTGGCCAGGCATATTTCTTTTTTATTGATAAAAAAATGTTCTAGCAGACAAAGTAGCGCAGGCCCACAAATCTAGTTAAACACTAAATAATCTAATTTATCATTCAAATTCAATGTGAATGGTACAATTACAAAGTTCATCCTAACTATCCACTTGTATTATGTCATTAATCTTTCATACGTCAACCAAATAATCCTCCTTTTTCTCTATCCTTCTTCTATTTTTTATGTAGTATAAAACCCCTCTAGGGGCAAAAAAAAATTCAACTTCTTTTTCCAAGCCTTTTTTTTCTAGCATGTCTCTTTCTTTTCTCTATTTTCTTACAAAAGTAAAACTTAGCCTTGAATATTATACTTACAAATTATGGATTCTTTGAATATTATACTAGAAAAATTAAGGATTCTTTTTCACGACTTCAAAAGGAAACACAAATAAACACATATTGGACATAGAACACACTAGATTTTAAAAATCATTATACTCTTCATGAAAATAAATAAAGTCTTGAACTGTTCTAGTAGCATTTATAGTTGGAACTTATATGATTATACAAGCAACATCACCACTCTTGCAACCTCATTTCAGTTGTTGTTAACCTCATTTCAGTTGTTGTGGTCTTTGTTGTTATTGTTGTTATATAAGAGCAAAGGAGTAAAGGACATAAAACAAACTACTTCTTTTTTTTTAGTCAAAATGATTTGTGTAATGCAAAAAGGGTGATTAAATACTAATTGAGGTAATTTGTGAATTTTTAAATAGATAGGAAGATATGAGCATCCAAAGATATCAAGACTTTTCTGATTCAACAGAAGAAAAAAAGAAGAAGAGAAGTTATATACAATTGTAAACAAAAGCACATTGTGGCAAATTGTCTCCTCTACATATATGATGAGTAGATCACTTTAGATTTTGTTGAAATTTAGAGACCTCGAAGAATAATTTCTTCCCATTTGTGTGTTGTGTGCGTGCATGTTTTTCCTTGTTGTGGAGAGAGAGAGCAAAGTGTCTAAAGCTCTTTCAAACATATATATATATATATATATATATATATATATATAAAGAAACACGCCATGGTAAGAAAGGACACCATTACCATGAATTGTTGCCATTGTTGTTAGCATTACCAGTGCAGTTCTCTTCACTGAAAGCCTTTGGATCCAATATCCCCACCTAAAAAAATCCAGATTATGAGGAAAATACTTTATTGCATTATCAAAACGATCTAGAACAAATTCATCACTTAAATTCCATAAATAGCAGCTCATCACACATAAAAAAATTCTGGGTTTTCACTTATTTTTAGTACAAGCACCATTAAAATCCATTAACATAAACAAAACCAATCCTTTTCATACTAACAGAATTAAAATCAAAACCCTAAATACACAAAACAGTCCTAAAACCCAATAAAAAAACGACCAAATCAAACATTATTATTGTTATTATCATTATTATCACAGATAGATAAATAGAGAGATAAAGACCAGACCTTGAAAATGCAAATCTCATTAACGACAAGACGAGAACCTTTAATGGTATCTTCAGTAGTTATAGAGGCAGCGACCGATGATGAAGGCTAGAAAGAACGAGAGATAGACGAGAGACAGAGAGAAAGCTTTGATTTAGGGATTTTGTAAACTGGTGTGAGGTTATCTTATGCTAGACAGAATGAGACATATGAGAGACAACAAGAAAATCACCATATGTTTTGAAACTACTAACTATAAGAAGAGACGAGAGATGATAAAGGTTGACCTACTGCTTTTGGCTTTGATTTAGGGTTAGAACACGATGGGAAGACATGAAAGACAGAGAAAGCTTGGGTGTGGCTGTTTTGGGTTTTGATTTAGGATTGGGAAGAAATTTTAACGTTTATACCTTTTTTTTCAAATTTAAAGTGCTGGTTCTGGTTCAATTGGTTTTGAACTTTTAAAACCAAAATTAAAGTAGATTTAATTGTTTTTTAATTAGTTAATTTGATTTTTTTATTTTTTTTATATTTTTTTAGTTTAATTGATTTTTCAAGTTTTTTCCCATCTTTATATAGTATTTATAAGTATAGTTATGATTACTTTTTAAAGTATTTTTTACTCAGGAATATATTAAAATAATATTATTTTTATTTTTTAAAAATTATTTTTGATATCAGTATATCAAAATAATTTGAAAACACCAAAAAAATATTAATTTAAAGCAAAAAATCTAAAAAACATTAATTTTTTTTAGAAATACTTTTAAAACACAAAAATAGCCTGAATAGTATCATTTCCTACCAGATTTTTATTTTTTGAAAAATTGATTAAGTTTTTTCTTTAAAGTTGAATTTTCTTTTATTTTTTTAGACATGGGAGAAAGTTGTAATAAAGGGTCATTGGGTCAAAAAGTGTCTTGTAAGTACTTTACATGCGAACTAGTTATATGATCTGTGCGATGCCGCGGATCATTTTTTTTGTATAAAAAATATCAAAAAAATCTAAGATTTAAAAGTGTTGGGTCTTTCTGCAAAGCTATACCCAAAAGTCTTGAATTTGGCTACAACACCTGACCTAAGAGTAATATTTATAATATTAATAATAACATTAAACTTGCATGACCTAAGTTTAAGTGGGTTTGGTTGCAATATCAGATCCAATAGTCTTGGATGTAGGTCTAACTGCAAGGTCGTGTCATAAAAGTGTGATAATTAAATAGAAAAAAAACAAAGAAAAAAAACAAATAGAAACAAAAAAACTAATGAAGAAAAAGAAAAAAAATTATGAATTAATTGGGTTAACCCTTCAAAGCAGGTTAACTCGTCAAACCTTGGATTCGTGTCATGAAAGTTTGATAACTAAATAGAAAAAAAAATTGACAGGTTACCCATAATTAATTAGGCTAACTCGTCAAACCAGGTTAACCCGTTAAACCCGGAATCCGTGTCATGAAAGTTTGATAACTGAAAAGAAAAAAATTAAACATTAACAAACTAAATTAAAACGAAAAACATTACTTAAAAAGGAAAAAAAAAACCAAAACAAACAAAAGGCATCAACCTTTTCACTGTGGATTGCACTGTCAAAGACATAAAAAAAAGCAAAAAGAAAAAAAATTCTTCAATTAGCCAAACCTAAGATAACTAAATAGAAAAAAAAGCATCAACCAATAACTAAGCAGAAAAAAATCATATTAATGAACTAAATTAAATAAAAAAATATTAATTCAAAAGAAAAAATAACAGAAGAAAAAACTTATAAGAAGAAAAAAACTAATGAAAAAAAAAATAATTTAAATTAATCGGGTTAACTCGTCAAACCTAAGATCCGTGTCATGAAAGTTTGATAACTAAATAGGAAAACTTTTAATATCAACAAACTAAATAAAAAAAATTAATTAAAAAGAAAAAAAAAAGTATCAGCCTTTTCACCGTGGACTGCACTGTGTAATCCATAGTGAAAGGCATAAAAAGAAAAAAAAAAGCAAAAAAAAAAACTAAAGGCATCAACCTTTTCACTGTGGACTGCATACAATATTAAAATATGAAATCGGAAGAAAAAAACTAATGAGAAAAGAGAAAAAAAATTTGAATCAGCTGAGTTAACTCGCTAAATCAGGTTAACCCATCAAATCTGGGATTCGTGTTATGAAAGTGTGATAACTAAATAGAAAAAAGATTTAATATTAATGAACTAAATTAAAAAAAAAGATTAATTAAAAAGGAAAAAGCAAAGAGAAAAAAACATATAGGAAGAAAAAAAACTATTGAAGAAAAAGAAAAAAAATCTGAATCAACTAGGTTAAACCATCAAATATGGGATTCATGTCATGAAAGCCTAATAATTAAACAGAAAAAATTTAATATTCAGAAACTATAGACGAAAAAAATAAACTAAAGGCATAAGTTTTTTTACTGTGGACTGCACCGTGCAGTTCACAGTAAAAAGCTTAGAAAGGAAAAGAAAAGGGAAAAAAACAAAGTCATACGCCATGGGTTAATTTTTTTTTCTTGCATAAAAAATATAAAAAAAAGCTAAGATCTAAGAGTGTTAGGTCTTTCTGTAAAGATATACTCAAAAGCCTTAGGTCTACCTGCAACGTTTGACTGAAGAATAATATTTATAATATTAATAATAATATTAAACTTACATGACTTAAGTTTAAGTGAGCCTGACTGCAACATCGGATCCAGGAGCATTGGATGTGAGTCTGGCTATAAGGTCATATCATAAAAATATGATAATTAAAAAGAAAAAAACAAAGAAAAAAACTAATAGGAAAAAAAAACTAATGAAGAAAAAGAAAAAAATCTGAATTAACTAGGTTAACCCTTCAAACCAGGTTAATCCGTCAAACCTGGTATTCGCGTCATGAAAGTCTGATAATTAAATAGAAAGAAATTTAACATTAAAAAACTAAACTAAATGAAAAAAAAACTAATTAAAAAGAAAAAAATCCGGATTAACTCGTCAAACCAGATTAACCCATCAAACCCGAGATTCATATCATGAAAGTTTGATAACTAAATAAAAAAAATTTAACATTAACAAACTAAATCAAATAAAAAATATTTATTGAAAAAAAAACAAAAATGAAAAAAAAAAACGACAGTTCTATAATATAATAATAATAATAATTATTATTATTATTATAATTATAATAATATAATATATTAATAAGGGGAAAGCTACAGTGCTTTCCCCACACCTTTTATAGTATTATTTAATGACTCAGAAATGTATAACGAATAAAAAGAAAAGAAAACACCAACAGTGAAAAGGTATTATAATTGGAAAGAACTAGATAAGTCGTCTCTATTATGTCATGGGTCACGTTAATTTTTTTCTAATATAAAAAATAATAGTGTAACTCAAGTAATTGTTTAAATAGGTTTAATAAGCTTGGTTAACTTAATAATATGATTTTATAAAAAAAAAAAACCAGTGACAATAAAAAATTACAATGACTAATAAAAAAAATAAACGCTTACTAATATTATAAAATTATACATTATAAATATTTTTAAAATGTCTTAAAGATCTTATTTGATAACAAAACAAAAATTAAATGAAAATGAGATAATCTTATAAAAAAAATAAAAAAAAAGCTCAATCACTGGTAAATCAAACGCGGAAGGGAGAATTGAATAAAAAATCAATTTTAAAAAAGAATAAAAAAATCTTGCTATAGTAAGCATGCCAAACTCGCGACTAGCTTACAAGGATGGGATAATTGCATAAAAAAAAAACTCAATAAAACAATGGAGGTGTTACACGGAAACAAAATAATAAAAGGTGAAACTGAAAAAAAAATCAATTAAAACAACATTGAAAAAAAACTCGAGTAAGCTTGTGATAACTTGATTAATTTGTGACCCGGGATATAAAATCAAGACAATCTTTTAGAAAGGAAAGTAACAAAACTCATGAAGCTGAAGACCTAATAAAAAAAAAATTGAAGGATAAAATTGTAAGAAAAAAATCATTTTTTTTAAAAACAATCTTAAAAAGTAGACCGAATTCAAATCAAGCTAATCTTTAAAACCTATGACTCAATTCATGAGATTGAGTTACCTCATAGAAAATAAACTCAAAAGAATCAAGAAGCAAAATTTATAATCATCAAAAATTAAAAAAAAAACAAATAATAATTAAAAGAACGAAGATTAAATCTGATATAAATTTAAATGAAATAAAAAAAATTAGAGATCAAATTGAAAAATAAAATAAATCAAGAAAATGATAAAAAAATAACAATAAAAAAATAAAAATCAAATATAATACAAAAATTAAATGAAATAAAATAATAAAAGATATAATTAAAAAAATTAAATAAATAAAAAATAATAATTAAAAGAATAAAAGTTAAATATAGTATTAATATTAAATGAAATAAGTGAATGGCAATTTCCCCCCTATTTTGCACTTCTTAGCTTGCCTTTTGGAGTGCAAAATTATTATTATATTGTAATAAAATAATAATTCATAGTGAAACGATTCTTTGATAGGAGAGGGACTCAATCCATCAAATTAGTAGGAGAAGGGCTAAATTCAACCAAATTGATAAAGTACAGGGACCTCAACCTCTAATTAACCTGACCTTAAACTGGCATGTCGTTTATGCGCATGGGGTGACATAAACCATGTATCCTTGCATATAAAACAACGTTGACGTGTTCCTCCTGGTAACTAGGTGCCCTTGTGCTTCAACTACCATGCTGCCTGGCAACAGTACTGCTCATCAAAACCACTTACAGAGAACAACATATATCTAAATTCACACTTCCTACTTGCTTGTTTAATAGTTATTTCACCCTATCTCAAAGAAGTGTACTTTTCTTCTTCTTCTTGTTCTTCTTCTTGATTTTATTTTATTTTTCTTGATTTTATTTTATTTCCTTTAACATATTGTTTGATTGATTGCCAATATGAAGTGAGAATGTTAGGATCAGTTCATTACCTCGATTTCTTTCAGTTTCTCTTCTTTTTCTTTCAATCAAGTTTGTATTTTATGAATGCTTGGATTCTAAATTATCTTAATCTGTTTGCTTTGAAATGGAGAGAATTTGAAAATTAAAGTCTTTTCTAGCCTCTGGTTATCGAATTTACATAGTTTGATGGGTAGATACTCATTGGATTCTTCGAATAATGGAGAAACCTTTTTTCATTTCTCTTGCTTTTATTGTTCTGTTTCGCAGGATTTGATGCTGTTTATGCCGATAACAAGTAGCTTCATTGAGTTTCAGTATCCATGGCTGTAAATTAGAAGTGGGTTATTAAAGGAATTGAAAAATAAGGATAACATGAGTAGGACACGCAAGAGTAGTAATTTATGTGATGATAAAATTGCTGGCAAGGGATCCTCTACAAGTCAAGGACCCAATGAGGTTTCTGATTATCTTGATCATGAGATTGCTCAACTCACAAAGCTCAGGTCACGGCCTCACGAACTTTTGAGCAGGGACGTGCCTGGCAGGTCGAGGCTGCCCGTCTCAACTATGAGAATGTTGGTTGGTCGAGAGGGTAATTATTCCGGAAGAGGGAGATTCTCATCTGCAGATAGTCGTCATGTTTTAAGTCGATATTTGCCTGTTCATGGTCCTTGCACGGTGGACCAATTGAATAGTCGGACTTATGTTTCTCAGTTTTCAGATGATGGAACTCTATTTGTTGCTGGATGCCAGGTAACATGGGGCTATCAGTAAAGTAATTACTCTTGAGCTAGCATTACGCTTCATAAAGATTTGGTGATACTTAAATTAACGGCAGTGTCTGTATTGTTGTTTTTTAAGTCAGTATATACGTTTCTTTTGCCACAGGGAAGCCACATTAGGATATATAATGTGGATAAGGGATGGAAAATTCAGAAGGACATTTTAGCCAAGAGTTTAAGATGGACAATTACCGATACATGTCTTTCGCCCAATCAGCGCTACCTTGTAAGTTTCTGATGACTCTAGTTGAAAAAAAAGTGGATATATTACTGAGATAGGAAGTCAATTATTATAGTATAGTTCAGTGCATTAATGCAAGTTCTCTGGGCTTAGTTGAAGACTTCTTCTTCGGTGGATCACATCTTTTTAAATACCAAACATAAATTTTCTTCAGGGTCTGTCTTTATTTCCTGTTTTAATTGTTGTAGCTCTCATCTTGTTCAACATACAGGTTGGTGGATTATCCGCCTGCCCATTTCTTGATTGTTCACATGTGCTTCTGTTGTGCTTGTGTGTGTCTGTGAGAATGTATGGTCATCTCTCTATGCATTTTCTTATTCAGTCTCTTTGTGTGCTGGATTGTGTGGATGCCTTTTATGGATCATTATGGACACGGCTCAAGTGCTCCCTTGTAATTTCTTATAGTTGCAGCCTTAAACAAGGGTTACTTGGTTGTTTTAGGTCTTATATCTTTTTGGTTTTTTATGATGAGTCAATTTGTCTAATGTCATACTGCAACTTAGCCCATCTTTGGATCCGGGTTCATTGTGGGCCAGCATAATTTTATCAATTGTGTAGAGCTCATCCTTGTTCCTGAGTGTAACTATGCCACTTTCCACTGGAGATAAACTGATCTGTAGACTTGACATGCAATACAATTTAATTTTATAACATGGATGAAGTGCTTTTTCATTGTTGATTTCATTAAACTTTAATGTTAATTGTGCAGGTGTATGCTAGTTTGTCACCTATTGTCCATATTGTGGATATTGGATCTGCTGCAACAGAGTCACTAGCAAATGTAACGGTATGTCTGCCACAAGTCATACTTGTTTGTGGATTTTTTCCTTGGTTTCTATAATATGCGGGTGTTTGGTCAAAGGCTAATATCTTTTCAGCTTCTGTCATATTAGCTTTATTTTTACGGAACCATGCCTTTAAACTGTCATCTTGGAATCACTGTGTTGTGTAGCTGTCATCAATGGTGATAGATGGGAAATTTTTTATTCCCTGCTAGGGATGTCTATTTAATTTACCCAATGATTGTATTGCATGCTCTCCCCATGGATTGTGGTTCTGTATGATGTGCATTGTTCTGTGTGTTATAGGGCACCATTGTCTGGCTAGGTGATATTTATCATTGTGAGTTAGTCCTTGTTCTTGGTGAGGAGCCCTGTTATCATGACTATTAGAAATCAGGTTATGGTCATAATGCTTGGGATCATCCAATTCAGTAAGTAAGATGCTCATTGGAGTAAACCACTTTGCGCTACATAGAGGCAATCCTGCACCTTGAGCTATGGCTTACTCAGTTGTCCTCTTATAGACAGCCAATTTTTTTTCTTGGGAAATTCAATGATTATAACACGGTCCTACTTTTGTTTCTTCATTGTTTTTATTGCCACAAAGTGATCAATTAATATTTTCATAAATTTTACAAAGCAAATGGCCATTGGTTTCATTCACATCAAAATTTCTATATGCAGGAAATTCATAATGGTTTGGATTTTTCTGTCGATAACGATGATTATGATGAATTTGGGATCTTCTCTGTGAAGTTTTCAACTGATGGGCGAGAGCTTGTAGCTGCAAGTAGTGATAATTCAATATATATTTATGATCTTGAAGCAAATACCTGCAGTCTCCGAGTTCCTGCACATAAGGTATCATATTTGTACATTTCATCATAAGAAGCTTATAGGATTTTGAAATTTAGTGGGGTCATTGAAAGTTAGAATCTGTTGCTTGTTTGGAATTGGTTGATGAGGTGCAAGTTACATCTAGACAATCTGTAAGCAACATTCATCTTGTATTACTACTTGGTAGTTTTAGTTTGTATACATAAATGCTGCTAAATTGTCTATCTGATTCCTTTGAAACTGAAAACGCATACCCTTGCCTGCCTATTGACCAGAAGATTTATTTGCTTTGCAAAAGACAATATCTTGTTTCATTCTCAATTTTAATTGTTAGAGAAATTAGTTGCATGGCATATTCATCAGTCCATATTTTAGAGTAAGAAGGCAGCAAGCCAAGACGGTTCTAAAGAAGTTTAAACTAAATCATACAAGTGAAATTATTTTTCTTTTCTGCTCAAAAGTTGATGCATTGTATTCTTTTTCTTAATTGCTGTCTTTCTCCCCTTCTTTATCATTTCCCTTCTCTGAATGCAGGGTGGGTCTATATTTCGGTGAAATACAGAACTAAATCATACAAGTGTATAATTATTTTTCTTTCCTGCTAAAAAGTTGATGCTTTGTATTCTTGTTCATACTTGCTGTCTTTATTCCCTTCTTTACCATTTCCCTTCTCTGAATGCGAGGTAGGTCTACATTTCAGTGAAATACAGCGAACATCTGTGAACTTTTTTCTTGGCAAGAGTGATTAAAATGAAGATGTTAACACAGTATATTCTTAAATTTTTTGGGCTTTCTCTCAAGCAGGTTTTGGTGTTTTGGATATATCATGATCTGATTTGTGTTGCTCCTGCAGTCTGATGTCAACACAGTATGTTTTGCGGATGAAGCTGGCCATCTCTTGTATTCGGGAAGTGATGATAACCTCTGTAAGGTGAAAGCTATTCTTTAGCCTTTAAAGATTTAGGTCATCTTGTTCCATAGTGCTACCCAATATTCATTCTGGTTTAAACAGTTTGCAGATGCCTCACTGTAGGTTGAATAGAATTTTTATTACTGGTGCCTTGGAAGTTACTTTATGCTAGTATTGTCAGTTTGTCACCAGCTACATAAAGTTAACATGAACCAGGCCAATTTGAATAAATAATGATGCCTTTTCATGCTTGCTGAAATATAACATGGCACTGACTTTTCATCTCTTAATTGGTTGCTTTAATGAAGGAACTTTCATTTGTCTTTTACTTTAATTTCTGCAGGTGTGGGATAGGCGTTGCTTTATCTCAAAAGGAAAAGCAGCAGGGGTCTTGATGGGACATCTAGAAGGCATTACATTCATAGACAGCCGTGGAGATGGGCGTTATTTTATTTCTAATGGAAAGGATCAGACTACCAAACTATGGGATATTCGAAAGATGTCCTCTAATGCCAAAGAGTAGTAATGTTACTGCTTCCTCCCCCTTTCACCCCATGCAAACTTGTGCACACACATATTCCCTAGATGTTTACTTACATGTTTTTTAATTGCTTTCCTCTAAGTTTATATTACCATGCTATAAGTTTGAATCATTCTTGTTAGGAGTTGATCATTTGAAATTCTTATTCCATGTGATGAACTTGTAGTTAGCACTTTCTGTTGGTGGATGAAGCTTGGGTGGAGCCAAGTGGGACTCAGATTGATGCTAACAGTTTTCAAATTGTATGCCTTGTTCAATTTATTGTATATGGTTTGTATTGTGTCTTTAACAGACAACGATTTTCTATTTTGCTTATTCTGCTTAGCATATACCTGAAACTGTCAAATCTGGGTTTGGAGTTAGGACGGAAGACATTTACTCTTACGATATGTCATCTCAAGGGTGCAGCATCCTCCAACTTGGCTTTGGAGGCCTCGCTCCTCATCTTTTTATAAATTGTTTTCAGAATGAATAAACTTTTTCAGAAGTTTGGATTTGCAGATAAAGGCAAATGGACTTTTTGATGATGAATTAACATGTTAAAGGTTTGGGGTGGGGGGTTGGGGATACACATATCTAATTTAAATTGCTTCATGCACCTGTGTATTGTAGATCTGGGGTAGGGGGTGGGCATACACATTTCAAATTTAAAAATTGCTTCATGCACCTGTGTATTTTTAGAGCTGGTTTGAGTTTACAGTGTGAAAAGACAGAACTACGTGCTTAACCCACCAAATTTTGGAAAAGATCTGATTTACTTGTACCAGAACTGATTGATGCTCTCCTGAAATCAATTTTGCTGCTGACTTGCCTCTTTTCAAACAGCACTCCAAGGCTTAGAGATTCTGACTGGGATTATAGATGGATGGAGTACCCACCCCATGCCAAAATCTTGAAGCATCCTCGTGATCAGTCTGTGACCACTTACAGAGGTCATTCAATCTTGCGCACTCTCATTCGCTGTTACTTCTCTCCGGAATATAGGTACTAGTCAATTAAATTTGGCGTAGTTGCCTCTGCAGATATATGTTTTAATTTCAGTTGTTGAAATGCATTTTTTCTGTCTTGAATTTCCTGTAAAGCCAGGCTTCATGTTGGTCAAAGGATTGACCCAGGGTGTTATTCTTTCTGGTTGTCTCGATTTACTGTCCAGACTACCCTAAATTTAGTTTCTCAGAAACACAAAATAACTTGATGTTTTACTACCTGGTTGTGGCAGTTGAAAGTTTTCCATCAGTAACAGATTTTACCGTGTCAGTATTCAGTTAAGTTAGATAAAATTTGTCTGATGAAATTGGCTTCTAGGTAGAATTGGACAGGACCTACCACGCACACTGCCTGCTCAACAGCTTGTTTGGTTTGGGGCTTTGCTTTGTCATGATTATATTTTGTTTATGGTATTGATGATTGCAAGGGCTTCACCAATGATTATTCTCTTGTTGCAGCACCGGCCAGAAGTACATTTACACTGGATCTAGCGACTGTTCTGTTTATATTTACGATCTGGTATGCGAGTGATGTTAGCTCTCTTCTTCAAAATCAACATCTTATTTCTCTGGTAATGTTTCAATTAGTAGTTGATGCAGAGAAATGAGGGAAGTTTGTTATTGTTTTTAGGTAAGTGGAGCCCTAGTTGCAACACTCGATCATCATGAAGGTCTTGTAAGAGATTGTAGCTGGCATCCTTTGTACCCTATGATAATCAGCTCTTCTTGGGATGGTGTCATTGCCAGATGGGAATTTCCTGGCAGTGGTGAAGCCCCTACTCCGGTGGTGAGACGAAGGTCAAGTCTGAGGCGGGATCTCTAGGAAGACCACTCACAGTTGATTGTTCCATGCATGATTTTTGCCACTTTTTCCATAGTATGTAATGCATGGCTTTGTGTTAGTCACGGTCACTCACGAGGTCACTGCCTCAAAACGAAATAAAACGCAGTTGGTGAAGGTAAAAACAACAGGTTCTTTCCTGTTCTGTGCCATTAATACGGCCTGTATATATGTATGCCTTGTGACAACAAGCTGTGCTTCATCACATTGTTCCTGGTTGCAAACTGCATTATAATCCTGCAGCCTACACTTTCTGTAATCATACTGACACTCTTGTCTTTGGAAAAGAAGCTGCTCCCATGCGTGGGAGAATAAAGTGAATGAGTTACATGCTGCTTTGTTGAAATCTCTGGGTTTGTAGTTGGAAATGTTTTGAGAACCACATTATAACTTATTTTAGTGTTAAAATAAAATAACAATAATAATAATAATAACCTCTCGATGTAAAAAAAAAATGAAATTGTTTTTATAAGAAAATGAATTTATTAAATAGTGTTTGATTATTATTATAGTAACAGTTGAATAAAGAAGAATTGTCTATAATTTCTGTTTTAAAAATAAATAAACTTATTTTAAAAGTTATTTTAGAAGAGATGTTTTTTTTATCTCCAGTTGGCTGAAGAAGGGATATAATTGAACAAATTAGTCATTCAAGTTCCAATAAGTAAGAGCAAAAGCTGTTATTACGAAACCTGAAAGGTAACTGGGTTAGGTTTTAATTTTGTTTTTTAATAGTTATGAGTTTGAATTTTTTTAAAATTATTGAAGATTTATATGATTATTAATTTTAAAATTTATAAAATTAATTATAATTATTAATTTTAGAATTTAAAAGATTAGTTATGATCGTTAATTTATACACAAGCTTCGATACACATATTAATTAAAAAAAAAAACTGTTATTACGGAGTTTCTTCTTTAAAAAGATACAGTACACGCGCGGATCATCTACAACTTCAGCTTTCACACTCACACACGCTGACACTGCCCCAGTCCTCCTATTTAGCGCTCAGAAACCAAATCCACCCGACAAAAACTCTCTTCTCTCCCTCTAAGAATACTTAAGAAATGGCATCACCGACAACAAGAGTGACATTTCGGCTAGTGGTGGCGATTCTAGTAGTAACGCTCGTCCTCTTCTACGCCGGCCGCCCTCTCTACTGGAAAATCTCGGCCACTGTTCAAGAGATCCGCGAGAACAAACGCACCGTCAAACAAGGTCAGCCAGCCACCAAGCAGCTCTTTCATTAAATTAATTTGATTGAATGAATCTGTTAATTGAGAAATCTGTGTTACGTTACAGGCATTTCTCGGTTTGTTTACGAAGCGCAGAAATCGGTTGGCTGGTTTCACGACGAGTTCGATTCTGGAGCCCGCGAGAACAGGAGAGCGAGGTCACTCTTTTAATTTAAGCTTTTTAGGTTTATGATCATCATCTGAAAGCTTTTTAAAATAAATTGCTTGGTTTGAGCAGATCCGCTTCTTTGTTTGCTCTTGTTGTAGTATCAGTAACTGTAATCCAAGGATTTTATTGAAATGATAGTCAAACATGTAGCCCCCAATTTATTTATTTATTTACTATTTTGTTGTGCTGAATTTAAATACATCAGTAAAATTAATAGTGTTCTTTTTTATATTATTATTATTATTATTAAGACTTATTACATTGATCAATTCTTCAAAAGCATGCTTTAGTGCTAATAATAGCCAGAACTCTATCAACTCTTCATATCCGTCCTCCATTAAAGCCTTGTTTCAAAAATATTTTAAAGTTTTTTTTATTTTAAATTAATTTTTTTAGTATTTTTATATAGTTGCAATGTCAAAAATAAATTTTAAAAAATAAATATAAAAATATTATTTTAATACATCTTTATACCAAAAAAAAAAAAACATTTACTGCCAAAATACTAGATAAAAATTAAAACCTCAATATTGGACCAGTCTTCTCTCTTCTTGATAGCTATTGACTAATTGCAAGCATGTCAAGGCCATCACCTAAAGTTGGCTGAAATCTCAAATCTGACTCACCAATAACCCAATTAATCAAAGAATAGAAGTGCTTGTTAATACGGCTTGGGAAAATAGTAGTCCTCTAACTGTATATGCTATGTTATGAGTGAGATTTTAAATCAATTTATAAGAAATAACATTGATGTGTTTTTATGTATTATGATTTTTTCTGGTTGTGAAATGAAAAGATGTTTATGTGTTGGATTAGTTGAGGTACGCGCAAGTTGGCCCGGACATCCACATTAATAATAAAAAAAGATGTTTATGTTTAATAAAATAAATTGAAAGATATAAGAATTGATATATTAAAAAAGAGTTGTGAGTACTAATTAAATATTAAAATATAGAAAGCAAATCTTTCGTGGTAGAAGCAAAAGATAGATTGACATGCAAATATTTTATATTAGTTATCATTTTTAAATATTTTATATTAGTTATCATTTTTATTTTGTATGTTTTATTTATTTTATTTTAAAGGCTAATTGTTGTTGCTAATAATAAAAGATTTTTGTTTTTATAAATATATCATGTGTCATACAACTAATTTATATAAAATATAATTGAAAAAAATTGGAGACAAATTAAAATAACCTCTCCAAAGAAAAATTATGAAACTAAAAAAATATTTCAAAAAAATCAATCACTATTTAGAGAAATAAAGCTAAACCAAACAATTTAAAAAATAAAAGTTTCAAGCATTACTTAATATTTAAATACAAAATATCAATGCAAAGAAAAAAAACACACAAAAAAAAAAAATCATGCGATGATGGACTTTACAAGTCAGTCCACATCTTAGCATTTATTAAAAAAAATCAAATGCGCTTGGGCTTGGAAATCTAGGGAGAGAGTGGATAGTATGATCTAGGTGATTGAAAAATTAAAATTCAAGTTTTTAGTTATTCAAAACTCAATTTTTAGCTTGTTGTCACCTAAAAATGCTTCAAAACACAACATAAACCTCAATAAACCAATTTCCAACCCCAAACACATTCCAAAAAATAAAAATCAAATGAATAAAAAACAATTACTTGTAGCATCCTATAATTTAGTTGAAATTACAATTGCCTACCGAATTTTTTTAAAAAAGTAGTTTGCATCCTCGGTCAACATAAATTTTCAAATTGAATAAAAATACCAAGCTATCTTTAAATATAATATATCTGGAACTCAAACAAAAAATAAATAAAAAAATTCTCTCTCCTCCAAACACAATTTCTTGCTCTTAAAATGCTCTTCTTTTTTTTTTTTCATAATGATATGAACTCAAATTCAAATTAAAATCTAATGTTTCTAATTGACTTTTCTCTTCTCGCGTTGTTGGAATCTCTCTCTTTTCTTAAAAAATAATTAGTTATATATTTTTAAAAGCCCAAAAAAAACCCAAAATTGAAGCTTAGATAGAACCCTAAATTTTTAATATTTGTCAATTTATTGGTGAAGGGAAATTGATTCCAAGCAAACGATATAAATACTCATTTTTCTAGAAAATTCAAATATTTTCTGGTAAAATTAATCTCTATATGATCTTTTTAATTCTCTATAAATCCAACTTTTATCGAGTACTTAGGTGTTTATATATTTAGAGATGGTGGTTGGTGAGGGATTAAAGGAAAAAGGAAAGTGGCACTTAGGTGTTGTGTTTAGGGGAAGAAGATGGCTAGAGCTTCTTCTTCTTCTTCTTTTTTTTTTTTTTAATTCAATGGAAAATTTATAATATTTAATATAAAAGTTTTTTAATCATTAAATGAAAAATAATAGCAAACATGTAAGTAATCAAATAATTTTTGTTCACTTTTTTTTAATATATCAGGTACAAGATGTAAATTGTTATGCGCACACCAAAGTTTAGGATGCAAACTATATTTTTTCAAAACTCGGTAGGCAAATTCAATTTCTACCAAACTATAGGATGTTAGGGGTAATTTCCCATAAAAAAAAATCAAATAGACCCTTTCTGTTTTTCTTTGTTATAGTTATAGGGAAACACCATAACACCATCTACATTGAGCTCCTCTCGAGTAAACGAATCCATTCACAAAAATATTAGCCTTTTTGTCGTTGAAATATGGTCATCAGAGCATTTTATCTCTCTTTAAGAATTTTCAGTGTTTTTCTTTTTCATCTCTCAATATTTAGAAACTAAAACGTGAAAAAAAAATAAAGTATGGAATCAAAACATGAATTTTCAAAATAACAAGGACCCACAAATACAAAATCTAAAATTTGAGGGATCAAATTAAAGTTTTTGTGTCAAAATCTAAATGAGACATTTTTTTTTTTATCAAATGTGATCCGTGTTCTTTCAATTTCTATTTTCAATCTTAATTAAATTTTTATTTCACAAAATCAAAGTCTAATTCATCATCGAACACCTCTCAAAACTCAAAACATGCTAGATAATACAAATTAGAAGAAATGTAAAAACAATGATATCGTAACTTTTAAGAATAAAATTAAAAAAAAATTAAAAAATCGATGACCATAAAAAAAAGAAGCATTGTTCAAAATAGATAATGCAATCTATAGCAACACGAGTCTTAAGTTACTGTGATTCCATGCGTAGTGATTTCCCATCTATTTTAGTTTATTTTTTAATTATTAGATCAAAACTATTTCATGGAGAAAATTTTATAGAAAACACATAAAGAAAAGTTTACGAAGAACACATGAAAAAAGTGTATACTTTTTTCATTATTGAGAAATATTAGAGGACAACAACTGATTGTCTAATGGTGATATGATATGAATGTTATACATGAAGGAGATTATTTTTGTTGGTGTAGGTGTTGGCTTTGTTCACTTTGGTATTTTGTAAGGTTCATTCCATTTTTTAAAGTGATTTTCCTTTTTTTTTTTTTTTTTTTTTTAAGTTGTCCACTTTGGTCTTTCATTTTTTCAAGACCATGTCCTCCATCTTGAATTGTCTATTTTTGACTTTTGAATTATGATATTAGATTGTCTTTTATGTGTAAGTCTCCTATTTATTTTTTTACAAAAGTCGTTAATCAAGTCTTTTCTAGTAGATACAGATTTGTCTAAGTGTTTTTTTCCACCCTTCTCAGGAGAATAGTACAACATTTTGTACATGAGACATTTGATCTCAACTGTTTTCATGGCCTCACTATCATAAATAAGGAGAAATGATGTTTTCTTCGTGGAGGATTTCTTGGTGGTTCTGTATTCATAAAGGATTTAATTAAAGAGATTTGACCATTTTCATTTTGCTTATTATTTTTTTAATCAATTTATGAGAATCATGTTTACGAGCTCAATTTGCTTGTTTGTTTGGGGCTGAGACATACAGGAGAATCTATGATTTATATATAGCATATAACAATGATTCCTCTTATTTTTATTATCTAACTAAGTCTCGTTGTTTGTGATTAAGACTTTTGACAACCTAAAATTACAAATAATGTTTTTTTTTCTATATGTAAGAGATGACTTTGTCAGCGGTTATCATGGTCAAGACTTTAACATATACCTAACTGATAAAGTAATCCATAACAACTAAGATAAACTAATTTTTTTTCCCAGGTCTTGGGGAATGGTCCTAACAAGATGTCCATCCCTTGTCGAGAGAAAGGCTAAGGTGAGGTGATGACAATCATTTCTACTAAGGGTTGGTGGTATAGTAGAGTAAATATTTAACACTTATCACACATTTTAACTAGTTCTATCATATTTTGAATAGGCCAATAGAAGTTTGCTTGGGTTATTTAAGGTGTTTTAAGGCCCTTGCACCCATGTATACGCCACGAACCCATACATAAATCTCCCCAACACATCTTGGCTTTTTTTTAGAGACATACACTTAAGGAGTTGAGTTATTACTAACCGTATAAATAGCTCACCATCTATTAAATAATATCATGCACATATTCTTGTAAGGTAGATGACTTCATTCCTATTTAGGGAGAGATCCATTGTCAACAAGTATGGTTTGATTTAAATTATTTAATCTTCATCATTGATAGTGACTTGGACGACGCCTATGAGTTCCTTCTCATATTTGATGTTTAGCATATTTAGAACTTTTATCCAAACATAAAAAAAAAGAGCTCTATAGAATCAAAGATTGTCAATTTTAACAAAAGGTCAACTTTGTATTCTTATGCTTAAACAAAATGTCAATTTTAACAAAAGCTCTATAGAACCATAAAAGGTACATTTGATTCAATTCAATTTTCATCCAATATTGATGAAGAATATAAAAGAACTCTCATAGATTTGGAAGTGGTGTTCAAAAGTCATGCTCTTTATTAGTATATCATTCATATAAGCTTTCATGTCATTGACTAGTTTGTCTTTGAATTATCGATTCACCATCCTTTAAGAAGTGACTTTTGTATTTTTATGCTTAAACGACATGATCTTATAACAAAGTTTTCCCTTACTATCATGGAAGACATCCTTTTTGTTGTCTTTAAGGTATATAGAAATTTGGTGGTATTCTAAGTTAGCATATGAGGAGCTTGAGAACTCAAGCTCTTCGTGGTGTCTATATTGTCAACTTTTGGTAAGGGAAAGTTATCCTTCAGAAAAGCATTGTTGATGTTGATGAAGTCACTTATCCATTCTCCATTTACCTTCTTCACCATGACCATATTGACAAGCCATTCGAGATATATCACCTCCCAAATAAAACCTTCTCCTAGGAGTTTATCCATCTTCTTAAATATTGTCTTATCTTCTTTCACTAATTTATTCCAGTGAATACGAGGGAAAAAGGTTCCCTTTTGACTTGTGGATGACCATGTAGGGTTGACATTTGACATATATAGGGGCTCGAATGAGAAATTATCTCTTTAGATTTTGAGGAGCTTTGCCATGTTTTTTTTTCCTACTTAGGATCTTATTATTCTCTTTATAGGTTGACTTTTTATAATTTTTATATCACTTCGATTCATGTTTCCTTTCTTTCTTTCATAGACCCTTCTCATGTCCACCATTAAGGTCTTTTATCCTTTAAGACAAATAAAGGTGCACCTACTTAATGTTTTTTGATTCCTTCCGTTTCTTTATAAAAAATCACCATTAAGGTCAAGTACAACATGTTGATGACAATGCTGATTTCATGAAAAAATGGTTTTTCAGTGATGAAATTATAGACAAGATACATTTTCATCATCATAAAAGTCTATTGGAGAGTTATATACTTATAATACATACCAATGGTGACAAGTACATGCATTTTTTTCTTGACTGAGGTCAATCTAGAGTTGTCTATCCTTATTTTACTCATTACCTTTTAAAAGAGATTGTTCATCGCACTTTTAGCACCCACTAAAACTCAATGCACTTGATGCTTGAAGATGATGGTATTGATCACTAAGAGTGTGTTTGGCAGTGTGGTAGTGGTTGCTTTTCAAATAGCTTTTCGTGCCGAAATACATGCCAATGATGTTTTTTTATTTTTTAAAAATCATTTTTAATATCAGCACATCAAAACGATCCAAAAAGTACAAACCACACTTAATTTTAGCAAAAAAAAAAATTTAAAATTTGGCAAAACACAGGTTGAAACGCACAGCCAAACAGACTCTAATGCATCTTCATGGATGAAAACCACTCCTTTCTCATCTTTTAAAGTAAACACAGTTGGTTCGTCCCATGGGTTTGGGCATAGAAAACAACTAGGACTTACTTCTTATAAGCTCTTTTCTCCTAACTAGAATATCATCCTGCTAAAAGCTCGTCTAGGATCATATTGATCTTAGCCAATGCCTTGTTATTTGCACCAACATTTTCCTTTCATTTTCGTGTTGTGTATTATTTTTCATAACCCTTAGAATTTTTATAGGCAAGTTGTCTATAAGTCTTTTTAAAAGAAATTAAGGGGATGACAACATGCGTTTACCCCTTTAATCCAAAAATAAATAAATTAGGGTCAAGTGCAAGGGCTTAAAGACATGCTACATGTGGGTCGTGCTGGGCTAGCCCTTTGCTCTCTCTTTTTTTTTTTTTAGTTTTTAGTTGTTTTACCCTTAAAAAAAACTACCAGATTCGTTTATTCTATTTTTTACATGGTTTTTAGATGCTATTATAAATTTTTATTTGAATTTTAATAATTATTTTTCAATTATTATGTATCTAATAATAATTAAAAAAAATTATTCATGAAAATTCGATTGAAATTGATGTTTTATTATTAAGAAATTTAAATATATTTTGAACGTAATTTTATAATATTTATTATTTTTTTAGCTTTTGATTACACAAAATATGAACTTGGCTTTATCAATCATAAAGTATATTTTTTCTTTTCAACATAAACAATAATTGCAGTTAAAAATATTATATTGATTAAGATAAACAAGAAATACTTTTTAGAAAAATTTAATTTCATAAAAAAAAATCAAAACAACTATATTTTCAGGGTTAATGCCTATACCAACGAATTTTCCAAGATTTATATAAAAAAAATAAATTTAAAACGATTGTATTTGCAAAGTTCATGAGTGAAAAAGAGTTTCCTGAGATTTATATAATTTTTTATTTATGTTTTAAAATATTTGAGTTCCCCTGCAGCATAGTACGGCGTCCAAACTACTCTTTTACCTAGAAAAGATAGTACTGATTGTTTCATTTGAGACTTCAGTAACTCTAGATGCTATAAATGATAACTCTTTTTTTTTTTTTTTTTAATCTTTTGGAAAATCATTTAATACATCAGATGTTACTCGTTCTCTCTTATTTACATGGGAAAAATAATAATTTGTGGAACCCCAAATGAAAGTGTATTAATTCTGTGTTTAGATTCAATCTCTCCTCGACCTTTTCAAGTTTTGGGAAAATACCGAGCTCTATGGACACCATTTTGCTTGACTATCGCTTAATTTGGATGAATTCTTCTCTCTGTCCGGTCCTTTGAAAGACAACGTTCAAATTCAAGATCAAGATTTTGGCCACTCTGTGTATCAAAATCTTGAAAAAAAAATATAATTATTAAATTGAATTAAAGGATTAAAATCTCATGTTTGTTTTGCGTTTTAAAAACGTTTTTTTAAAAAATTTAATTTAATTTTTATTTTTTTATTTCTTTAAATTAATATTTTTTGGTATTTTTAGATTATTTTGATGCGTTGATTTCAAAAATATTTTTTAAAAAATAAAAAAATATATTATTTTAATACATTTCTAAATTAAAAACATTTTAAAAAACAACTGCAACCACACTCTAAATCATTCCTTCACCATATGTAAAAAACAAAACCTCATTGTTCATCTAAAAACTAATCATACTTCAAATGTCTTTTCTCCCCTTGAATCCAAATTAATTCTTTGAATATCGTTCACGAGAATCGCAAGACATGAAATATTAAATAACATCTATCTAACACAGATAATTAATTAATTATACATAGAAGGCCAAAAAAAAAAAAAAAGGAAATGGAAGCATCTTCCTTTTGTATAGAGCTCGATCAAGATGTTTTTTTTTATTTAACTCTGTTTGATAAAACTTTTTTTATATTGGTTTTATTGATAATTGTTTTATTGACATAATATGTATATATACTATCACCCTATTTTGCCCCCCTAATTTTTTTAACTTAAGAGAATTATCTAATAAAAAGATTGTTTAATATAAAATAATATATGTTTTATTAAAATATTCTTAATATGTTATGATGTATATCGGTCATTTTATATCTTAAAACCACATCAATAAAATTTAATCAAATACTATTTAATTATTTTAAACTCTTACAAGTACACATTTCATTCATTGCTCATCTAAAAGTTTTTTTTTTTTTAATTACAAAACCCTAAAGAGCTTGAATACTCATAAAATGATTGGTCAATTACAATGACAATCATATAATGTATGTCTAGACAAACGATCCTCTCATGCGCAGAAGCTTGCACTAAAACCTTATTGAATAATGTCTCTCTTTTTTTTTTTTTTGGGAGCCAAGGACTGGTTAATTATGATGACAATTCCTAGCACAAAAAGGTCAATAATGATAATGATATCCCATTATTTTTTATTTTCCATAATGGACTCCCAATGGTGCTTGATCATAACTTCGTTACGTCGCCTTCCTCCATTATTCCTGCTAGTACGAGATTCAAGTCATTTCCTTCATTATTCCTGCTAGTATGAGATTTAAGTCATGTGATTATTAATATGATAATCATTAAAAATTTATATAGTTGTTAATTTTAAAATTCATGAGATTAGTCGAGAAATATACACAAGTTAATCCAGATATTTATATTAATAAATAAATAAATAAATAAAATTTTACCATATAGAGGAGAGCTACTGTACTGGCTTTTTTTTGGGGGAGGTTGGTATCCTATAGATTATAGATCCTGGTTACATACAACATTGTTCCTGGAAACTTTCTTCAAAGATGAGCCTCGAGGAAT
>Ga0325410_1000059_pt1 | contig 98033 bp, 64 predicted proteins | sample PopdelMetagenome_16_FD_206182 | JGI IMG/M metagenome (GOLD analysis project Ga0325410, IMG submission 206182) | Populus deltoides microbial communities from Bellville, Georgia, United States - Xylem-PdIQD-R3 | ecosystem: Host-associated > Plants > Phyllosphere > Stem > Wood/Secondary xylem... | reverse complement strand
TATTTTTTATCATGTAATTAAATAAAAACTAATTTAAAAGAATTATTAAATCTACTTGGATCCATGACCAATGTGGATTTAATAAGTTCATTTTTTTACTAGTGTGTCGACTTGGATTGATCTAATATGTTGTCATTTTAATATTTAAAAACATGTTATCTTGAAATTCTTTTAAGTCAAACCACGTCCTTACAATTCAAATGTTGAGAGCTAAAATTGAAAAAAAAACTAAATCTAAAGGGTTATATTAAAAAAAATATTTAAATCAAAAAATTTTTCAAAGTAAAACAAATAGAAATAAAAAGAATAAGGATTAAATTTAACAGAAAAATAAAATGAAATTAAATGATGAGTGATAAAATTAAAAAATAAATTCAATTAAAAAAATTAAAAATAAAATAAATAAAAATTAAAAAAATAAGTACCAATTTAATATATAAAAAACTTAAATGAGAATGAAATTAAACGTTGCACGTGCTGTCCTAACACATACACACCAGTCCTACAAACCACCATTTAAGCATTAATAAACGTTGCACGCCAACACTCACGTGTAGACATGTGCGACACAGGTGTCTGTTACTTGTTTCATCAATATTTAGACTATGTTTGGGAACGCGGCTGTGGCGGCGTTCCCAAAAATTTTAAAATTTTTTTTATTAAAATTGAATATGGTTTGTATGTTTTGGATCGTTTTGATGTGCTGATGTCAAAAATGATTTTTAAAAAATAAAAAAAATCATTGGCATGCATTTTAGCACGAAAAGTTATTTGAAAAACACCCACAACCACACTGCCAAACACGCTCTTATTACCTATAAAAATATCATTTCCCCATCAATCTACCTAATTATAAGAAAAATAATATATCAACTAAACATGTTATTTAAATTTTCCAACACTAGGATCATAGATTTGTGTCATTGACACCTTTATCAATGAGTATTATACTATTAACCAAATGTCTGTTATGGCAGGTGCAATAGATGCCTAATTTAATATCATGGCCTATATTTCTATTTTTGCATCATGATGATATATATATATATATATATATATATATATATATACGTATTCATCGTAGCACTTGTTTTATTATACACTGGATATGCTATTGTTTCCTTGTTTTTTATGCCTTCTCCACACAAAGTCATGTATATGAGGCTTGTACCTTTGGATCATTGCATGATTATTTCAAGTCCAAATCAAAATTAATGGAGGAAGCCCTCAACATTTTGCTGGAATTTGAGTGAAAAATCCGGAATGATTCAAAATTTTAAGCAGAATGAAATTTATTCTACTTTAACCTCCAGAGTTATACAGCTCAATGAATTTTTAATAAAACTTTTGATCATATATATGTCAAAAACTAAGTTAATTCTTTTAATAATTAATTCAAATATATTGAAAATCATTGGAGTTTTTTTTCTCAATGTTCAATAATTGTTCAATAAAATTCACTCATAAGACTTTATAATTCACTAATATCATCTCGAAAGAATTATTATTTTTACTTTATTTTTAAGTTTTATGAGTTAATTTAAAAGATTAATAAAAATAATTTTTTTTAAAAAAATATCAGAACCAAGAATCACCATGCCTAAGTTGACCAGCCTAATACATTTACCTTATTCGATGCCTAATGATTTTCAAAACAACTAAATTGTTTTTTATTTATTTTTGGATTAGAATTTCTCTATTTTCTCTCCTTCAATTATGCCATAATTTAGAATGGAATACAAATAAATATAAAGGGAGAAATAGAAAATTTCCAATAACAAACCATAAATATCCTTAAATCATGAAAATCACAGAAATATCATCAATTAGCATAAAACTTATTTATGACGCTATCTGAAAATTAGCATAATCTTATTTAAAACACTACTTGAAAATTGTTGAATAACAAAAAAATTAGTGACAAAAATTGTTTCATTAGTCATTTCCAACAAAATTTTAGAACCTAAATAACCTAATTTTCAAGGGAAAACAAACTTTAGTTAGTCTATAAATGAAAAATTAAAACAAACCAAAATTTTCAAACTCTAATCTACTTTTTCTTGAATTATTAAAGACTCAAACCCCCTTTATTGAATTTCATTCATCGAGACGAACTCATTGATACTATTCATCAAGACTCAAGCAAGTAAATAATATTTTTCTTCTTAATTTTTGAAATATGACCGACCAAGATATTTTTCTTTCCTTTCTCTTCCCAACAACTTTCTTTTTCATCTTCTAATTGCCAAAGATCTAAATATAAAAGAAATGAAGTTTATGATTGAAATGAAAGTTTTCAAATATTAGGGACCAAAATGTAGAAAGACATGCGTACCTCTTCAACAGTAAAACAGTACAAAAGGATCTTTTTTTTCCAATAATATTAATTTTGGTCATTTTTATTTATTTGTTTAAACTAAACCCTATAACTTTATGTTGTACTAATGATGTTTATGCAACTTAGAAATAAATTTTTCATAAGGTGTGTAAATGTAAATCTAAAGAAACTCCAATATATAAAAATGTTTCAATATAATATACGAGGACAAATAACAAAAAGAGAAAAGTTTAATGATATAAAAAAGTAAAGGTTAAAAAAAACACATGGACAGTGACATGAATATGCAATTCTCTCTATGTCAAAAGTGGCAGCATAGTAAATCTTCAATTTATTTTACTTGTTTTTATAATATAATATATAATTATAATATCTATACATGAATTGGAACATGTTTAATGAATTTTTTAGACATCATTAAAGTAAGGAAATTTGATAAAATATAACAATTCAAAAAATATTTAGAAAAATAACATAGTTTGGTGCGTTATAAGCTTCATCTGTAACTTGTAAGTCGCATACGAGACATCTAAGTCTCCCAAATACATAACGAGGGCAATTTTTTCTAAACTCTCAACTCACTACTATAAAAAAATGAAAACATATGCATCATAATTCATAAACACAAGCCTCAATCCATCTTCGCAATACAATTAAAAAAAAAATCAATACGCATCACAATTCATTACATATAACAATTTATAATATATAATTAAACACTATAAAAGTTAATATAATATTTTTTTTAATTCTTAAAAAATTAAAACATACAATTTAACTATATTTTAAAATCATCTTAGCTCATGAACGAGATTAAAACATTTATATATGAGTCTAAAGTGCTCGTGAGTGAGTAGACTGACACCATCTTAACTTGTTCAAATCAAGAACAAGCTTAGCTATAATGCTCATGTACAGGTGATACAATGTACAGGTGATACAATCTGGGTAATGAAAAACCAATTAGATTTAAATTATAATATAAAATACATAATTATTAAATTTTATAATATAACAGTTATAATTTTCAATTCCATCGTTGAAATTGATAAATGAAAAGTGTGAAATACATGTTAATGTTGAATATGGGTGGTGGCCGTGACCACCAAAATTCGATAGAGAGATGTTGGTGAGAGGAGAGAGAGTCGGTCTTTTTTGGTGTGGAGAGAGAGAGAGAGAGAGAGAGAGAGAGAGAGAGATGGTGTCGTGCTTCATAGATGGGCGTTTCACAGTGAAGGGAAAGGGAGATAATAATGGTGCACGGGAGGACACAACAAGAGAGATGTCCAATGAAAAATATGAAAAGAAAAGGAAAAGAAATGAGGCTAAGGTTTTAATTTTTTTGGAGTCGCATGCTTAGGATGAGACCCACAAGTCCGTCCGGGTGTTCAATAATTGTTCAATAAAATTCACTCCTAAGACTTTATAGTTCACTAATATCATCTTGAAAGAATTATTATTTTTACTTTATTTTTAAGTTTTATGAGTTAATTTAAAAAATTAATAAAAATAATTTTTTTAAAAAAATATCAAAACCAAAAATTATTGGGTCTAGTTGACTAGCCTAGTACATCTACCCTATTCGATGCGTCATCAACATTTTGAAAACAACTAAATTGTTTTTTATTTATTTTTGCATTAGAATTTCTCCATTTTCTCTCCTTCAATTATGCCATAATTTAGAATGGAATACAAATAAATATAAAGGGATAACTAGAAAATTTCCAATAACAAACCATAAATATCCTTAAATCATGAAAATCACAGAAATATCATCAATTAGCATAAAACTTATTTATGACACTATTTGAAAATTAGCATAATCTTATTTAAGACACTACTTTAAAATTGTTGAATAGCAAAAAAATTAGTGATAAAAAGTTTTTCATTAGTCATTTCCAACAAAATTTTAGAACCTAAATAACCCAATTTTCAAGGGAAAACAAACTTTAGTTAGTCTATAAATGAAAAATTATAACAAACCAAAATTTTCAAACTCTAATCTACTTTTTCTTGAATTATTAGAGACTCAAACTCCCTTTATTGAATTTCGACGAACTCATTGATACTATTCATCAAGACTCAAGCAAGTAAATAATGTTTTTCTTCTTAATTTTTGAAATATGACCGACCAAGATGTTTTTCTTTCCTTTCTCTTCCCGACAACTTTCTTTTTCATCTCCTAATTGCCAAGGATCTAAATATATATATAAAAAAATGAAGTTCATGATTGAAATGAAAGTTTTTAAACATTAGGGACCAAAGTGTAGAAAGAGATGCGTACCTCTTCAACGGTAAAACAGTATAAAAGGATTTTTTTCAATAATATTAATTTTGTTCATTAGTTTTTATCAAGTTTCACAATAATAATTATAATTTTTAATCCTACGGTTGAAGTTGATAAATGAAAAGTTGAAAAGTGTGAAATATATGTCAATGCTGCATATGGGTGGTGGCCGGGACCACCAAAATTCAACAGAGAGATGTAGGGGAGAGGAGAGAGAGTAGGTCTTTTTTGGTGTGGAGAGAGAGAGAGAGAGAGATGGTGTCGTGCTTCATAGATGGGCGTTTCGCAGTGAAAGGAGAGGGAGATAACAATGGTGCCCGGGAGGTCACAACAAGAGAGATGTACAATGAAAAATATGAAAAGAAAAGGAAAAGAAACGAGGCTGAGGTTTTAATTTTCTTGGAGTCGCATGCTTAGGATGAGACCCACAAGTCCGTACGAGACTTGTGACTTATCAGATTATATTATTTTTTTTTAATATTATTTTTTTACTGTGCTAAAAGCTAAAAGGAAACTATTTCAAGAATGATGGTCCTCTTAGCTGGCTTGTAAATCGTAATCGCCTATTTTAATCTTAGATTCCAGTGGTTGCATCATCGGTGACATCATCAGGATGACCAGTGAAAGTGATCACGAGGGACCCTCCTAGATGTTGACTTTGACAATCCTTATGAGCTCATCGCAATCGTAAATACTATGGTTGCCGGGTCCCTTGGATGACTCACGTGGATTTTAAGACAAGAAAAAAAAAAAAAAACAAATAAAGATAATTCATGGAAGAAACAGAAGACAATTATTTGACGAAAGAAAAGAGGGCTTTAATCAAAGACCAAACACGTTCACGTGGTTAGAATAAAAGAAGCATATGACCTAACTACGATTCTATCCACCAGTAGGTACAAGTCATCATTGCCTATATTTTGCTTTAGGTCTGATTAATATTTCTTTGAATATTAAAAAAAAATTGTTGTTAGTGTGTTTTTCAATAATTGTTTTTAAAATAATATAAAAATTAGTTTTACATAACTTGGTTAAATTAATTTATCAAAAAAAAATTTGAATGATTGATAAAAAAATAGTTTGGCTAGGAAAAATTCAAAATAATTTATTTTTTAAAATATTAAAATCATAATATATTAGATCAATTTATATCAATTTTGATTAACTTGCCAAATCCGTTATCAAAGTCATGAAATTCTGATAACCCTATAAGAAGCAAATGAATTTTTTTTATTAATCTTAATTCTCAATCAATCTAATGTTAAAAGATAAAATGAAAACATATTTAACTAAAAATATAAGCTGAGCCAACTCGGGTTAATCTGTCAAACTTAAATCATGAAATTATGATAACTTCATATAAATCAAATCAAAAGAAACTCAATTCTTAATCAATTCAATATTAAAGAATGAAATTAAAAAAAACACGAAAAATCACTCGAGTCAACCTAAGTACAACCAAATATACGATCCAGGTCATAAGACCGAGATAACATCATAAAATACAAACCAAAATAAATTGTGAAGCATAATTTCCAATACACCTAATGTTGAAGGATAAAATTGAAAAAAAATTAAAAAGACAAAACAACTTGAGCCAACTCAGGTTCACTTGCCAAACCTGAGTCAAGATATTGAGATAACTCTATAGAAAACAAGTAAAAAAATTTATAAATTCCAATTTTAACCAACCAAATGTTAAATGATGAAATTGAAGAAAAAAACATATATTCAAATAAAAAGAACAAAAAAAACCTGAGTTAACCTGGCTAACTCGCAAAAGTCGCGACTCAGGTCATAAGACCATAATAATCTTATAAAAAACAAACAAAATAATAATTATGAAACTCAATTCCTAATCAACTCAATGTTGAAAGTTGAAATTAAAAAAAATAATAATTTAAAAGATGATAAAAAAATGATTCGAGTCAACACGTTAACCCGTAAAACTAGCGACCCGAGTTATGAGATTAAGATATTTTCATAAAAAAATAAATCAAAATAAATTATGAATTGCAGTACCTAATAAATCCAATGTTTGAAGATAAAATTGAAAAAAAAAATCTTAAAAATTTTGAGGATTAAAGCAAAAAAAGCCTTGGTATTTTACTGTTTATTTCTGAAATACAATAAAATGCCAAAACAAGAGACAAAGGTAAGATGGAAATTATTAAAAGTTAATGATAACTTAGTCCCTGTACTTAATTTAAGTTGTTTAATTGGTACTTGTAGTATGAAAAATAATCGGACGACCCCATGACCAGCATCAAGTTATTAACCATCCTTCGTTAAGTAGCTTTCATTCCAGAAATACCTTGTTTCCTACTTAATTCTTCCCTCATCTCACCTGCAATTCTTTTCTTTTTCTTATTTCACAAAACGAAAAACAAAATAAATTGGAAAAGAATTCAATATTTTAAAAGCTAACATTATTTGTATTCGTATCCAGCCTTCACTCACCAATTCACCCATCCTCCTTTGGGTGAATTTTGAGGGGTAATCCATCTTTAGTGGAGGCTGATTTTGGGAGGTTCAACTCGATCCCTTGCCTCTTGCCTCCCTCTTGCCTCTTGCCTGCTAGCCCACAGCACGTTTTGATCCCACTAAGGCTTGTAATGGCATGTATTGAAGCCTCGTCGGCGGGTGTTCATTTTTCACACGTTCGATTGAGTTTTGGAAACACCCTTCAAACTAGCCCTTGTGTTTCTGTCGATTTAGCAAATAAACCTCTGTAAAAAAGAATAAAAATATTGTCAACTTTTATATTATGTTTGCAAGATTTATCCAATGAGATTAAACTTATTAAGTAAGATGACTATCAATTAAATGTTTTTGGAAATGTTTAATAAATAAAATAAAAATTATTTTTTCAGAAGAAAATCTCGAAAATCTTTAATGAATAAATAAATTTAAAATTTTTTTTTTCAAAAAAGCCCTATAATCTTCAAAAGAAAACAAATTAATTGTTTTGGGAGGTTCAACTGGATCCCTTCTCATATATAATATTCTAAATAGATGCAAAAAACCTAACCTAACCACCCAGACTACCATGCATGGTCATCCAAACAAAAAGAAAAGAAAAGAAAAACAAAAAGTAGAAGAAATTAATTATGAGAGATAAATAATAACAACAACATTCACTATAGACAGACACACACACACATATTGAAGAAAGGAATATGCTAACTCATTGGGTTCAGGGAGAAGGAAACACTAACCATAATATGCTTTTCATTTCGAAGTGATCCAAGAAATTGATAATAACAAATGAAGGTTGGGAGCTAACATTGCAAATGAGAGAGCTAATTATTGTTTGGTTTTTGAGGCATGGTCGCGCCCGTCGGGCTCTTCATTTTCCAATTACGTTTTGGACCTACATACGACCATAGAAAGGCAAATCCATTAATCCCCCAGTTGATTTTATTTCTCAAACTAATGACTTTGGCATGTGATTAATTGTGTATGATCTTAATCTTCCATTAATTAGATCATTAAAAGCCCAATTTTAAATTAATTTTCAAGATTTTCCATTCAAACCCCATGACTAGTTACGAACCACTAACACTAATTCCTTTATTGCCTAATTAACTACCGACAGCAAGGTTGAATGGTCTCCTCATGGGGCAAATATGTTGGATGTGGATAGAAAATAAATAAAAAATAAAAAAAAGGACGCAGGGATTCTATTAGTGTTTAGGACTCGGAATTTTAATACGCCATATGCGGATTTAACTTGTTATGGACTCTCTTTGGGTCTGTATTGTTGTTTTCTATAGGCTAAACCCAATTTGATAGGCCATGCAAAAGAAAGCAAACGATTTTTTGTTCTTTTTGATAAGCTAAAGAATAAGAATTTCTACTAGTATTTGTTTTTAGATCGACAGAAACTGCTCGGAGATGCAAAGTAAAAGAATTTCAAAGCATGCTTGTAATGTTCTTAATACACACACACACACACTAATTTATAGGACTATATCAAAAAATCGTGTAGAATATTTTATAAGCAATTAAAAATGGAAAAAAGGTCATTGTTTTATCATTTATGTACCTTAGGGCTTTGGGTTGGGCTTTGTAGTTGTTGAAAATTAAAAATATCCTCTAAGAAGCCTGATCTCGAAGATCATTTTACATTATTTTGATTATCAACATGATAAGGTGCCTGAAGAACATGTGTCCCTCTGACCCTACTTGGTTCTGGTGCAACATTAGCTGATCTATGAGAATCCACTCCCTGGCCTAACATTTGTTGTGCATGAACAATAGTAGGGTTACCCACTGCTTGGCCTTGTACATGGAAACCTCTCCATTGATGATTATAAGCTGATGGGAGACTCTCTTGATGATGATTGGCCAGTGGGATATTAAAGAAAGCTGCTTGACTGCTAACTTCATCAAGCTGGTTTCTTATTTGATGTGCTTGTACAATTGGGCTGTGAACAGAAGGTACTTGGCCAATATGATCATCCAGGCCAATATATCCTACATAAGTTTCGTTCCCGTATTGGTATGGGAAAGGATTTACTTGCGACAATGACACTATAGTTCTTCCACGATCAATCGCTTGAGGATTAATTGGAAAAGAAGGATTAGCTGCTTGATGGCTGATCTCTTGATTTCTTCTTCGTTGCATCTGTACATGAGTAATTCCATTGATCTCATAGTTTGGCAAAGGACTAGATTGAAGCATTGTGTGTAAAAATCTTCCTCCCTGTATCTCTTGAGGATTAACCGAACCACACCGTGTATAGCTGTTCCCCTGCGAGTGCAATTCCATGCCTTCTTCGCTATCAAAATAATAATTTGTGGCAATGCCACTCTTAGGTATAGCATAAACCTTATCATTCGTTGATCCTTCCATGCTTAACATCTGTTCGTTTGTTTGGTTTTTCTGTGTCTCCTCTGTAAGTGTACTCCTATCAGACTGACTTAAGTTGTATAACTGTTTTCGCAGCAGCTGATTCTCCTGTTTTGCCTGTCTTTCTGAATCAATTAGTCTCTTCAGACACCCAAGAGGCCCATTAATGCTGTCTTTGCTCCAACATGATGCTTCCCATATCATGGACTCAACTGCCTTTGCTCTGTCTTGAACTTCAAGGCTTCTTAACATCCTTTCCATGTTGCTTACCCCAAAAATCCTTCTAGCAGATTCAAATTCTTCCTGTTTCCTTAATGGGAAGTATGGACGGAAAATACAATCATTGGGGCAACGTCTTCTTTGATGCCTGCATGATGCACACTTGCTTGCACTATTACTACTGTTGCCTTCGATAATGCCTCCAGCGGACATTGTTGAGCAGATATTTTTCTGGGGGAAAAGAAACCCGCAGCAAACCGCAATTTGAAAGCCCCTATTTGAGATTGATAGATAGAGTATAATAAATGGTAAAGAGCTAGCTAGAAGAAGGATATACAGGAGCCCTTATGTTAATCGCATGTGAATTAAAACAAAATTGAGAAGTAAGACTCCATTAATCTTCAGGAAGATTTACAGGAATTCGATGTAGAGCGATTTTATGCCGATAAAGCCTTGTAAGTCAAATTTTGTATTCTGAGATTTTTCTTTAAGAGGGTTTGGAGTTCAAGTTTAAAGTAAAACCAATGTTTTAGCACAAGGTTTCCTTGTGGCGGTTCAAATTACTTCTATTAGCCTTGTTGGTGTCCAAATCCTAATCCATGTGGGATTTCTAGTCCAATTTTAATTCTGGTGTTAAAATATTAGTTAGTTTAAGATTCCTAATTTACTTTAAAGCCATTATATATTTTTAACTATAAAGGGTTGATTCAAAGATTTTTGCCTCTCTTTTTCTTTACTTTTTGAATTTAAACTTTGAGATTAACATACAAAAAAATATATTAAATTATTTCAAATGAACCAAATCAATTAATTTGATGGGTTACACGTTAAGATCATTGGATAAGAATTTTTAGTTTTATATTGTTAAATAATATTTATGTAGTCTTATTTATTAAGGATAGAATAGTACTTTTAGTTTAACCTATATATATTTTATTTGTATTTAGACCTCGTTTGTTTGCTGAAAAGTAGTTTCCTTTTGAAAAGTGAATTTCGGGAAAGTATTTTCTGATGTTTGGTAGTGTAATGGAAAATAAGTTGGAAAACACTTTCCAGTGTTTGGTTATGTCATGGAAAATGAGCTGGAAAATAACTTATTAATGTTTTATTTTTGTCAAGTTTATTAAAATAATAAGAAACAAATCTTACAAATTAAAAAGTTGAATGAGAATGAAATTGAAAAAAAAATATAATTTCATAAATTATCTCAAATAAAATAAATAATAATCAAAATAATAAAGATCAAATCTAAAAAATTTTAAAAAAAATGAAAGATGAGAAAATTAAAATAATATAATAATAATTAACATTTTATAAATTATTTCAAATAAAATAAGTAACAATCAAAAGAATGAGAACCAAATTTGATTGATAAAAAATTTCAATAAAAAAATGATATGGAAAAAGCAAATAGCAATTATAAAAATAAGGATCAAAGTGAATATAAAAATTAAATTTTAAGAGATGAAATTAAAAAATAAATATTCAAAACAAATTATATATAGCAATCAAAAGTTTGAGGATCAAATTTGATATAATCAGCAAATAATGACATTTATAAATTTTTCACAACTTCCGGAAAGTGTTTTCCGCCCAAATTTTCCAGGAAAACACTTTCCTGAAAACCAAGCCAAATTTTTCTTTGACTGGAAAGTGTTTTCTGTTGACCAACTTTTCTAATAGCAAACAAACACAATAAAGTTTGGAAAGTGATTTTCCAGAAACCACTTTTCGGAAAACAAACACAACTAAAAGGGAAAACACTTTCCTGAAAATCAAACCAAAATTTTCTTTGACCGGAAAGTGTTCCCGTTGACCGGAAAGTATTTTCTGTTGACCAACTTTCCTAATGGCAAACAAACATAGGAAAGTTTGGAAAGTGGTTTCCCAGAAACTACTTTCCAGAAAACAAACATGACCTTAAATTAAGACTAAACACTTATAATATACAGATTATTCAGAATTCTAACCTTCTTTTTGTATTTGATCTTAATTATTTTAACACACATGAAAGAGTGATAGTCATAATAGTTAAGTGATTCATTAGTGCTTAATATTAAGAAATCTTAAATTTGGTTTAAGTAATCTGTATAAAAGTGAATTATTTCCGTCATATCTTATGCCAATGTGGTGTAGTTATGGTGGAATTATGAGACGTGTTGTCATTGTTCTGGTTAAAGCTCACTTTCTTAATCTTTATCATTTCATTTTTCTTTATATGTTCCAATTTTGATCTTTTATTACATGATAACATGAGCATAAATGGTCACGGGATAATTTTTTTGAAACGAATTGTTTTTTTAACCACTGGATTTTCAGGGAATATCACTTAGGATTGGCTGAATATCAAGTCTATTTTAGTTTCTATCGGTAATATATTTTTTTTGAATTTATTCTTTTTTTCATGATTGAATATTGTTATTCCATTGTTTCAATTCAAAGATTCAATGAAAAAAACATTTTGTTGTAATCCTTGTCCAACATCTCTATAGCTAGCTATCCAAAAGATCTCACAACTTAATTTAATAATTAGATTCCCCTTGTTTGTACTATTTTTGAGTTGATTGTTTAATGTCCGTGTGGAAGGTCCCTGAAGAGATCATTCCTAGTCCATTTATTGACTGGTACGTGACAACGAACCATTCTCATTATAAAAGTAGCTTTGCGTAGTCCACCAACAGTTGATAGGTTCAAGACAAGAACCTCTAAGCCGAGCCCTCTGAGCCATTCCTTATACCAGGGTTACAAATACATTTTGCCAACCTTTTATGTTTATATTGTTTCATCTACTAGAGGCTGCTTATATTTGAGACTTGATGCGATTATGAGTATGAGCTGACATGGAAGACACTCTGTCCTTTAAAATTTCAAAGGTCGTAGGACGCATTCCAAATATCACCCAATATAAATTGCTCTTCTAGTTGCTGGACTCTATCTTCAATTAAGTCATTTCTAAAATAAAGAGGCTATTAAACAAATAATATAACTTTTTCAAAGCCCCTCAACAACATCTTCGGACTCCCTAACATTGTCGTTAACCGTCACTTCCTAATTTAAAGACTTTCTCTTGATTCCTTTTAGAAGCTCACGTGCAAATACACTATCAGATAGGCTTTCTCCGTAAATCCCCCGGACTAAAATTTCATAAGAAAATATGAAAAATATTCAAGGAATTTAAATAGGTATTAATTAAACACAATGATGGTACACCCTTTAGTTAAACAATGTATGAATTTTTATCAAAAAGTGGTACATCATGATGAAAGAAAAAATAAAATAAAATAAAATAAATATACATGTATTTTTTGGGGGAGAAATTTTATTGAAATACTATGATAGAATATAGATAAAATTAGTGAAATTATGGTGCAAGCTATACTAGTAGCTGAGAGGTTTATTTAAAATAACAAAGAAAGCTTTGTCTAGTGGAATAACATAAATTTCTAGTTGGTTGGATGCTATGGGAGGGAAAATGAAGCTTTCTTCTTCTCATTTTCTTCTTTTCCCTAAAATAAAGGTTTTAGGTTATCACAAGAGATTATTAGGGGATAAACACTTTAAAATTAGATTTGAGAGAGATTAATGTCAGATAAAATGATATGTAATAAGGTTGAATTAAGAAAATAAATATTTAATGGTTGAAGTGAGAACTTTACCTAGTTGTTGGGAGATTGGGATTAAGGCTATGAATTTTACTTAGTCATTGAGAGATCGAAACTAGAGTCATGGATTTTTTCTTAGTTGTCATAAGATCAAGACTAAGGTTATGGATTGTCCTTAGTTAGCTGTATGAAGGTTGGCCAAAATGATTATCATGGGATTATTTGATAAAAAGTCTTATAAACATGATTATGCTAAAGTTAGTTATATAAATAGTGATCTATTTTAAATAAAAAATCAAGTGAAGGATTTTCAAAAATATATGTGAGAAATTGTAAGGTAGTTGTTGAGGAGTGTCCCTATAGGCGGTGTTTTTAGTCTTTGAGGATTTTGAATTATAAAAACCTCATTATGTTTCGCTCTTGACTAGATTAGTTGATATTAAAACCTAACGATTTTTTATGATTGTTGTTGTATGTATTTAAATCACCATGGTTAGAGGTCGTAGATGATATATATCAAAGCTCAATGATTCCTTATTGTTATTTGTTCTGTATTATTGAATAATCATGAATGAAAGAGTTTGTAGAACAAAACATACTTATATAGGTGGAAATGAGAAAGTTCTCTCTCAAAAAGAGACATTCAAGAACTAATGTGTTTTTTTATGTGTTAAATGTTGTTATTGTAAAATCATGTTAGTATAACCAAAGACGAGGTGGCTCGAGCGAAGGTGTTACACAAAAGAATTTTTAAAGTAGAGGATGGTTTTTGACCGATGTCTGAACTGGAGGACAAGTTTCTTCAAACCCGGGAGGATGAATGCATGAGCTATTTTTGAAAAATAAATGTTCTTCTTAGTTAATTTGATTTTAGTTTTTCCTTTTTATTTTATTTTTCTTATTTAGTACTATTAGTATTATTAGGGGTTTCTAGTTTTTTTTTTATATAAAATGGGAGACAATATAATATAAAATTAAGTACTTTTAAAATTTCTTAATATTTAAGGGTTTTTACTTGTAAATTAAAATGAACTCCATTATTTTTCGTTACCGGATGCGTCATATTCAGGGGCGACAGGGAAACATAATTCTAGCTTTTAATTTTAGTAAGCTACTTTATTCGGAGTACTGTCTCTTTGGTGTGTGGTTCTTAGCTGGGCCAACTGGACCAGGAATGAATTACAGGTTTGGTGTTTGAGGTCCCCTGTTTTTGAGCGATGCTTGCTGGAATTGCTACTGGCTTTAGTCCTTTGTGAATGAATGTAATACTACCTTTCTCAATGGAATAAGTCATGGCATTTTCCTTTAGTCATTAACACCTAGCCCACTTTTTCAAGCAAGAAATACAGTGAATGCTTGAAGCATTGAGTTTTATGGTTAATAGAGGCATATCAGGATGATTATGAAAAGAAGCTTTCCATTTTCAAAGAAAGGTTAAGAGCATGAATGGAATTGTAGTAAAATTTTTTTAATCATTTATAAATGCATTAAAATAAAATTTTTTTATTTTTAAAAAATTATTTTTGATATTAATATATTAAAATGATCTGAAAACATAAAAAAATATTTTTTAAAAAATTAAAATTTATAGAAATACAATTTCCATCCCATTTCCAAACACTACCTTCAATCTTATGCTGATTTCTCCATTGACTCTAACACAAAACAACTGGAAGTGCTAGTTTCAGGCAATATAAGCACGTGCTAGATCGGTGGTTGTGAGGTTTAATTACCTTGGGACGGTGGCCTTCAAATGGCTTTCTCGAATGAGATAACAAAATACCTTTGAAATTGTCTCAGAATCACGAATATTGCATACAAAAAACCATAATTATTGGATATTTGAAAGATAAAGTTGTTTCCTGTTGAAATTGTCCCAAAATTTTGAATATTGCATACAAAAATCCATAATGAATTTGAAATATATGGTTTAATAATTCGAATAGAACTATAACTGAATGTTTCCAGCACAAAGTTGAGTTGTAGCAGTTTAAATTTATACTTTAAAAAGCTTTTTCTTGGAAAATGCCTTGTCTTTAATTTTTTTTTTTAAGCAAGAAATTCAAGAAGACGCCTTAATTTTGCAGCTCTTCTGCTTACGAACACTCCTTTTGCGCATTATCATGTATTAGCATCTGAATTCATGTTGGATAAAAAAAATAAAATAAAAAACTTGTAGCAGCTATTTCTATACTGTAGTAGCCTACATAGTAAACTCCAGAGCCCTTTATGTCTGGACTTCCCATTCCATTACAGGTTTTGGCCCATCAATTGTTGTTTTCAGTTTAATAGACTTTATAACAAAGATTACAGTAGAAACTGGACAGGTAACCTAAACTCTGTTTTTTCTACTTTGGACCTAAGCAGAAGACATCAGTGGGATCAGGCAAGCTAATCTGATCTAAGCTCTATGCTCAGATATGCACAGACCACCAATAATGATGGCAACAGCCATAAAACACTTTTAGGTTACGACTTTTTGACCTCTTTTGGCTAACTCTTTTTATTTCCTGTTAATTTCCATCATTGTTGCATTAGTTAATCAAGCAATTCTTTCCTTGTCGTTATCATTTGTTGCTTCCCTTCTCTAACACTTAACCAACAACCAGCACCAAACCTACTTAATTTGTTACCCACATCTTAGCTCTGGCCTTGCACTTAAAGAAAAGAAAAGCTTTGCAACAATCATTTTAAATTGGATGAGTTACTGCTCTAGTGGGTGATGTTAGGCTCATAGGTTGTATAAGCCAGCCTCTCCCTTTAAATATTCGTATTTAAGCTACTTCTTTTCTTATTATACATTTTGTTATATATGTGTAAGAGCAGAGAAATAGAACATATGAAGAGTAGCAGCAGCTTGGCTTAGGGATCAAGAAAATGAGTACAGCAAGATTTATCAAGTGTGTGACTGTGGGAGATGGGGCTGTAGGAAAGACATGCATGCTCATTTCCTATACTAGCAACACCTTTCCAACGGTACATTTTTTACTCTTCCCTGTGATGGATTATTTCAATACGAAGGCATGAAATTAATTCCAATGTTATATTGTGCTCTTGTTTCTTTTTTCTGTGTAGGACTACGTTCCTACAGTGTTTGACAACTTCAGTGCTAATGTGGTGGTAGATGGTAGTACAGTGAATATTGGATTGTGGGATACTGCAGGTAAGTTCCTTGTATTTTCTTGATTGAGATGCGAATTGGATCCATATAGCCAATCTGGAGTAGTTTCTGGATTGACCTGACTTCAATTGTGTTAAGAATGCCATAAAAGTTTTCTTAAGTTATACCTTTTGAATTCTTTGGGTGATGAATTGTGCCATATTGCAGGGCAAGAAGACTATAACAGGCTAAGGCCACTGAGTTACAGAGGAGCTGATGTGTTTTTACTGGCCTTCTCTCTCATTAGCAAGGCCAGTTATGAGAATATCTATAAAAAGGTTATTTCCTTTCTGGTCTAAAATCTTTTTTGTTCTCATAAATGTTTTAAAAACTTTTCTCAGTTTAACACCTTCATCTAAATAGAAATTTGACTGATATTGTTGTATTCATCACTAAGCAGTGGATACCTGAGCTAAGGCATTATGCTCCAAATGTGCCAATTGTGCTTGTAGGAACCAAGCTTGGTAAGCAATACCATCATAAACCTGAACAATCTTGGTTGGAAAACTTTCTTGTAAATGACAATTCATTTGCATATATGTTCAAAAGACTCAAGAGAATGTAAATTTGTCTTGCATCTGCGTCTGTAATTGTTGTTTCCTCGGTCACTTCCTGTTCGTAACTGATCTTTCACCAATGTTTCTGTCACGTCTGATTTTATAGTTTCGCCATCCACTTGCAGATTTGCGAGAAGACAAGCAATACTTAATTGATCATCCTGGAGCAACAACAATAACAACAGCTCAGGCATGTCATCCAACTTAAGAGTTATGAAATTCCTTTAACTGTTTACTTCCTAAATATGAGATTGATGTGCAGGGTGAAGAATTGAAGAAAATGATCGGTGCTGTAATTTACATAGAATGCAGTTCCAAAACACAACAGGTAAATAGATATACTTGATATATTAAAACTCAATTCAAGAGGAGAGCATTATCTTAAATCATCTACAGCATAACATAAAAGGAAAAAAAAAAAAAAACCCTCTTAAAGTGTTCAAGAGTGTAATTCTTTCTTGATCTTTGCTTTTCAGAATGTGAAGACTGTGTTTGATGCTGCAATAAAGGTTGCTTTGCGGCCACCAAAACCAAAAAAGAAACCCCGCAAGCAAAGAACATGTGCTTTCCTCTAGCCCCTTTCAATTTCATGCCATGAATATGCTTTACTAAATTTTTCAAAGGAATACAGTCCATTTTTATTGAATTACTTATTTTACGAGTTCCCTTTGGAGCTATGTAACATCCACAGGGAGGACTTCAATGCCTAAAGTTGTAATATGAGTTTTGTACATCAGTTCAATTTTGTTCCCTTTTTTTTCCTTTTTCCTGTAACCATTCGCTAGATTGTTCTGCATTAAGCTATAAATCTATTGCTCATGCCTTGCCATGAGAAAGGGTTGATATGATTCATATGAGAGCATCAAGTATGAACGATGATATAAGAACAATTATTGAAATCAGCAAGGCTGCTTGTTCACGTAGTTTTGGAGTTGGCACTCAGCCAAAGGTTCTGGTTTTGGTAGCAATAAAGCGACCATACCCAAAGAATTTTAAACCCAAGTCAAACCGCATCCGTGTTCTAACGAGATAGCAGCTCATATCCTGAGTCGGCCTGCTTGGGCAACGGTGCCAAGTCTCCAGGCTCAGGGAATGTTAGAGATTATTAAATCTCAAGTACCTTTGGCATTTTCCTTTAAGAGGGTAAATATACAGTCAATTACTTGAATCCAATGCTTATCTTTAATAATAACTAAAAAGAAAAGCTAATGGGGGGTTCTGAGTTCTGGCTTATTGATCTAGCTGATTGGGGTGTGAGATTCAAAATCTTTTAATTAAGAGATTCCGTCAGTTTTAAATATATTTTTAAAAAAATTATTTTTTTATTTTAAATTAATAATTTTAGTATTTTCATATTTTTTTAACATGCTGCTGATGTTAAAAATAATTTTTTAAAAATAAAAAAATTATTTTATTATTATATTTTCAAACACACTTTTAATAGTATGAATTAAGTGAAGCTTGATGAAGGATCTTGTCCTGATACTCTCCAATACATAACAAGAATGTTTCATAATTAAAGAGGCCAATGCCAACTTAAGTACTTGATGCATTATTTCTTTTAGAAGTATAAATCATACTAAATGAAACCTAGGGATGGTTTTTTTTTTTAATTAATTTTTACCACATTTTCTCGGGTAAATTAGGTCATAAGATGCAATTTTAATGTCCAACCTTTTATTAATTTTATATTTCAATGTAAAACCTTTAGTTTTAAATATTTGAGTGATAAATATTGCGCTTAGTTACTTTGATCTATCATATTCTAATGTGACCATTATTTTAATGCCACATAAAAAATATCACGATTGAGTTTAATAAAAAAAGATTTTAAAAAATATAAAAACCAACTATAAAAAATAAAATAAAAAAATTAAAATTTGAAAAGAAAATAAAAGTTTGTTTTGTATTATAATATAGATTGTTTTTTAAAATATTTTTTGCTTAGAAATACATTAAAATCATATATTTTTTATTTTTTTAAAATCTATTTTTGTTATAGTACATCAAACTAAACAATCCAAAAACATAAAAAAAAAAATTGAAGTAAAAAAAAATTAATTTTTTAAAAGTAAAAAATCCAAAAACATCAAAAAAAAAATTGAAGTAAAAAAAAATTAATTTTTTAAAAGTAAAAAATCCAAAAACATCAAAAAAAAAATTGAAGTAAAAAAAAATTAATTTTTTAAAAGTGTTTTTAAAATATAAAAACAAGCGGGCTCAAAATAAAACTAAAAAGAAATAATCCATCAACCTACGAACATAAGAAATGGAAGAACAATCCATTTTTAAAAGGTAATTCAAAAAGTTTTCTGGTTGAAAAAAAAACAAGTGAACATGCATGGGTTTGGGTTAAGTTTAATAAAAAAAAATAAAGAAATATAAAGAAATAACATCAAATTTATGTGAGTGTATACTTGGTGTGCATTGCGGCCAACACTTTCAAAAGAACCAATTCTTGCATATTCTATATTTTCAGAAAACAAATTTTTATTAAGTGTGTTTGTTTATAAGAAAAAGAAAAGAAACAGAAAATGTTTTCATATTTTTGGTATCCGATAAAAAAATAATTTTCTTAGCATGAAAATAAAAAAATAAAAATTTTTTTTATTTTGTGTTGGCATCTAAATAAAATATTCGTTTTTCTAAAAAAAAAGTTGTTTATTGTATATATATTTGGTCTTAATAACAAGTTTATTAAGTTCATTAAAACTTGGTCAAAATCTGAAGGCCTATTGGACTGACATACCAAAGAAACTCAAAAACTCAACCATGGTTGTTTCTAAATAAAAAACAAATAAAAAACGTTTTGTTATTTGCTTTCAATATTTGAAGCAAACCTTATATATAAAATTTGAAAAGTTTTACATGCTAATTTAGAAATAAAAAACTAGAACTTTAATTCAGTCTATTTTGATAAGTTTTTTGTTTAGGATCGTGATCACATGTTTTTTTTTTTCAGCAAGACAAATCTCCTTATAGAAGGGATTAATGCCAAAATATTTTCAAATAACTGAATTGACGCGCCTCCTATTTTTAAACATCAATTTTTCATAAAATAATTAGAAATTAATTTAAAAAAATGATAAGCTAAAAACAATTAACATAATTAAAGACTATAAAAAAGATGAATTTAAAAGAAAAACACATAGTAAAGGTAAATTTTCATAAAAAAAAAGATGTAAGGGTGGCATTGTTCTTTCCTTACATATAAGTAACTATTTACCTGAATTTTTGGATTCGATGCAGATTTTAGAATCCCTAATTTTTTTAAATTACTAGATGGCGACTCCTAATTTTTGTTGATAATATACCTTTCCCCTTAATTTTGGAGAGTTCGATCGACGTCACATTATAACAAAGGTCTCGGTCATTAAATACATAGAAAATAATTGAATAAAAATAAATTAAAAATAGCTAGATTTATTAAATAAAATTAAAAATGATTTTATAATAATTATCTAACAATAAATTCATAAACTAGCTTTGAAGCTTTTAAAGTTACAATTTCAAAGATAACAATTTCATAAACCAACTTTGATGTTTTAAAAGACCTACTTTGGTTGGATTTTTTAACTCATCCAACCCAAAATAAAACCTAGCCTAAGTTGTAATGCAATTCCTAGACACAAAACACGACAATCATAGCAAGAAAAAAAAAGAGTTACAACAATATAAACAAGACAATAGCATAAGTATTGTAATATAGCAACAATGAGGGGAAACTAATCAAGGATAGCATGCTTAGACTAGTTGTTTTGCAATCCCTAAATAAAAAGATTTTGGAGGTCCAAAGCTCTCATCTTTAATTGGCAAAAAGTCCTCATATGTCCAATATCAATCAATAATGTGACATGAACACAAATTTGTCTCAAACAAGATGCTTTGGTTAGAGCTTAGACTTGGATGACTTGAAGAAAACTAAAAGATAAACTATAATTTTTTCTTTAATAATCCCCCCACACAAACCCAACAAGCACAAATAGAATATTAGAGACATTCATAAGCTCATGAATAGTGTAGAACAAACAGCTACAAAGACACTATAATGCAACAACTAAGAAGGGACATAAGCCAAGGATGACAAGTTTAAACAAAGGTATCTCATGGCACTCACATATTAATAGCAAAGATTTAGTTTCAAGTCTTCAACGAATAAAAACCATAGAATTTCAATATCATTCACAAATATAGATGTTAACATAGGCTTTTATGAATCAAGCATCTTTATCAAGGACAAGGAGTAACAATTTTAGTATTACAGAACTTCAAAATTACATATACCATAAAATATCTCATTCATGAATATAAACAATGCGAGGTAAAAGTTTATCATAGGAAGAAATGTACATCACAATAAAGGTTTCAATTGCATACTACAATAACCATATGCATGAACATAACTAATAAACCTGGAAAATAATAGGAAACATACACCATAACACCATTATGCTATACCTATGAATGACTAGTACTAAATATAATTTAAAAAAATAAAAAATAAAATGAAAGGGTATGCCTAAATTAGAAAGGCAAGAACTTAAGTTGGTTGGGTTGTGTGGTTATACTCCTATGTTTTTTGAAAATCCACTTTCTCTTACTTACTTTTAAACTTATAAAAAAATTAAAACTAATATAGATTTATAATATTTTAATTTCTCATATCTTTTCTCTCGTTTTTCTTTTTTTACATCCTTTTCTTTTACTTTTTTATTTCAAAACCTACAACTTATCTACCAATTTATAGGGAAAATAAAAGGGTCTAGACCTAGGATATCTTGGTAGTACATAAATCTCAGGATTAATCTAATCTAATCCTCATCGTTTTAGAGGTAAAGACAAGGTGATAACCAGACAGAGCAATATAAGGATACAATTAGGCTTTCATAGGTGCACAATAAGTAAATCACTAAAAGAAAAAAAATATAACAATATAAAGTTTGTCTAGGCTAAGAAAAACTTGATCGACCCCAAAATTGACACAAACAACACAAAAATTAGACCTAACAATGCCAAAAAAACTATAGGAACAACATGGTTTGATGGATTAGAAGAAAAGATGATAAGTTTGTATGCTGCTAAGTTGTTTGGAATATATTTTGAAAATAAGATAAAAAAAATTAGGTTATGACAGATCTAACAACTTAGATTATTAAATAAAATTTAAAATAATTTTATATTAATCATCTAACAATAAATTTATAAACCAACTTTAGGCTCTTAAAATTATAATTTCAAAGATATAAAATTGGGCTCTATTGTTTTTGTAGTGAGTATTTTTTTTAACGTTAGGCTCCATAAAAAATTATATTTAATTATGAGATATAACTAAACTAGCCACTGTTCATTTGTCCCAACTAAATAGATGCAAAGACATTAATTTTCTATATAAAAAAAGCTAGTTACAAAACATTCTTTTTTTTTTCTTAAAAAAAAAAACCCTTGAAATTTGACACTTAATGGAAAACAATGCTACTTCAAAATTTGAGGTGAGGGCCAACATGTACGAGTGTATGTTCTTATCCCTAAGAATATAAATTTTATATAGTCATTAAGGGTGACATGCATTTGAGCACGAACCAATGCTCAAATATATCTTCTAATAAATTTTATATTCCCAAGATGTACATCTCAAGTACATCATTCCCAATTTAGTAAAAGTCATTTTTTATTTTTAGAGTTATGTTTCTCATGTCTTTCGCTACTTGATTTTTTCAATGGCATGTATTTTTACCTCTATAAAATGAAAATTTAATTGTGTTAAATCTATTACAAACTTCTATATCATAAAATTTTCGATTCTAAAACTATAGAGATGATGGTGATGATCATTAACTATCTATGGGGCGATCAATAATGATTGTCTTCAAATAAATACGATGCATAATGTAATTGTCATGTATCTAAAAAAACAAAAGAAAAAGGAAACAACATTCGAAATCAATGTTGCCCTCTCTCCTCCTCATCCTTCCAAAGTTTCAGTGCCAGAGATAAAGATTTCAAGAAGTGCATACATCGAAATATTATATGTTAGTTGCATGTGCATCCAAATTTATGCATTAAATCATAGGATGTTGGGTATTTACTACATGCACGTTTGCATTTAGTGACTGCTGTTTAGCGCTTTTCTAGCCAAGGCACGCATGAGTGTCCATTTCATGTTGCCTTTAAATATTTAAATACCCACATTTAATGTATTCATGTGCGAGTTTTAAACTCTCGAAGAAAGGTTTTGGCTTACAAAGGAGAAGTGTACACGGAAATGTTCATGGCTAGCTAGCTAACTAGCTAGTATATATACCTCTCTACAGCTTAGTATGGTAAGCAAGTGACGTTTTGGAATATTGGTATTACTTCTATATGGGTAATGATTTAACCCCAAGATATGTTTTGCCTACGTTATCAGTATTAAATTCAACTTTAACTAGCATTAGCTATAGTTATAGTATTCTTTTTTTGGAATCATGTGGGTGTAATTTTGAAAGGGTAAGTGCTAGAATTATGATAGAAAGTCTCAGCGTTTGCATCATACTGAATTTTTGACTAAATTTAAAGTGAGAATAGGATATATATTAAGATTCTAAACACTTATTATAAATGAGAATCGGTCTTGAACGAATGATCCAGTGCTCAAACCCGTGAAGAACTCATCAGGATGAGGTAACAAAACTGATGTTAGTGTGTTAATTCATGCACTGAAATATCACCACAGGAAAGAAATCGATTAATCATTCCCCTTTTTTATGCCAAAAAAAACAGAAGAAAAAAGTACCTTCACAGAGTTAATAACTTTCTCCGTCTTCCTACAGACAGATAGTTGGGAACAGAAAAGAAAAAATGATTAGAAAGGGAAAAGTGACATAAAATTAGAAATAAATCAATAAATATTACGTCGTACAGAAGAGCAGAAGATCCCCTCAGGACTGCAAAGAAAGAGACTTAAAGTGAAGAGGGTATGGCACAACTGTGCTCACTCATCATTTTTAACCAGCGTACGCCCGTTTGCAGAGGAAGTGAATTATAGCTAAAGCGCCAAAAACAACTTTACTAGTACAAAAGTAAACTTCAGTTTTTCGAAAGCTTATTGGAAGTATAATATACGTTGTTTTTTTTAATATTTTTTATTTTAAAATAATATTTTTTAATTTCTTTTGATATCATTAACGTATTAAAATATAAAAAAATAATTTAAAACTAAAAAAATTTCAAGAATTAAAAAAACAAGATCGCACTGCAACACCAGCAGGTTCTAAGTACCTTTAATTTGATCGTTTTCCACACTTTCTGCTCACTTCTTACCTGTCTGCCCCAAGACAAGAAGGCAGAGGGAGACAGAGGGAGAAGTGATCTAACATAACTATATAGTGTCCATATGGTCCCATGTTACTTGTGTCAGGGTTGGGAAAAAGAAACCACGTTTCATTAAATTTAAAGAGATTCATTTTATTTTCTTTAGATTATTTAGAGAAAAATGTCATGGATTCATTTTAGGGAATGCGAAGTAGCTAGAGTTTTTGTGCTTGGATGCTTTATAGCTTAATTTTGTTTCCAGGCACCTCCTATATTAATATTCAGATTTCATATGACCCTAATTTTAGAGATAATGGACAGTCAACCTAGCCTCGGAAGGATGAATATTGTAGTCTAATTACATTTTCTAGCTACGTGTGGGAGAACATCCTTGAGACCTTGACGATGTTCTTGAATTCAAGTGTAGATGGCTCGATTAATAGGCACAGAGGCAAGGAGACCGGTAAGAACCTTTAAAATATTCTTTATAAGGAATAATTTTAAATTTTAAAACTAAAACTAATAAATTTTCGAGTTCTTGATTTCCTAAAAAAGTTTCCTGACTCCGGAGGACCTGCGCTCGAGCCTTCTATACATGTATAATGCATAGGTACATTTCGATCGGATCCACCGATAACTTAAATGAGGTTGAGGCTTTTATCTGTATCGAAGAGAAACGGTGCCATGTTGCATAAAGTTGCTTAATGCAAGAGCAAGGCAGTGGACAGAGGATTTTAATAATAGAATGGGAGGTGAAATGGCAAGCATCCAATTTAGTGTGAACTTTGCATGTCGGAATGGAACCGACAGAACCTACTACTAATTAGTCATTGTTACCTGGAATAATAGAATGGGAGTAGGGAGAGATTTTTGTTGCTTTAATGTCCTCATTTCTTTCTCTAATTCAAACATTGTATATTTTTCTGTTCTGAATAGCTGGTGTAACATAATAAACCCGAATAAATTTTATTTTGTCTGTAATTTTGGCTTGTTATAGAAATTTTGGTCAAATTTTAGCTGGAATATTCTAATTTTTGTTATGACCGTTTTATTTTGGCCAAATAATATTTTTTTATTATAAAAGAATTTATGTTTTTTTCTCTAATTTTATCATTTAATACATGATTTATTAGAGATTAGATTTTATAATTTTGTTGTGTTTATTTTTTATGGTTATCTTAGTTTTTGTTTCATAGGTTTGACGAGCTAACTTAGTTGACTCGAGTTTTTTTTGTCTATGTTTTTAATTGATTTTTTTTCCTCTTTCATTATTTAAAATCTTCGACATTTGGTTGATTATAAGTCATGATTTGTTATTTTTTTGGATTTTTTTCTATTAAATTATCTCAGTGTCATGACCCGGGTCACCGATTTTGCAAGTTAACCCGAGTAGACTTAGATCGTTTTATGGTCTCATAACCCAAGTCGATCTAATATGTTGTTGTCTCAACATTTAAACAAAAAGATGTCATCTTAATTTTTTTTAGTCAAACTATATTTTAATCAGTCGTTCAGGTTGTTTTTGAACTCATCAAGTCTATCGAGTCAACTCCCATATTTTTACTTATGTTTGAAATTTGAATTGCATAATCTCAAGTTAATTTATCTTTGGAATTGAATTGAAATTATGTTTGTTGAATTAATATTTTGAATTATATATTTTGAAATGAAAGATATATATATATATATATATATATATATATATAATGCTTCCATTTCAACCCTTAAAACACCAATTCATTGCTCAACCAACTCCTCAATGGCTGGTGGTGGCTGCCGACAAAATATGTCCATCGGTATATACCGACCGTATCACCGACAGATTATATAGTTTTTTTGGAAAGTTGCAACGATGTGATGACATGGATTTTTTTCACACGATTTTACCGATGGAATGATCGAGGGATTCAAACCGGGATCTCCATACAGTGATGTGGCACATTCACTGGCGGAATCAACGACGGAACGTGTCCGTTAGTGATTCCATCAGTAAACATCAATATATACCCGTCTGCCGACACTCTCTTCCTCTATTTCTCCTTCTTCTTCCCCATCCCACCTCTCCCCTCCCAAACTGTAGCCAGCCACCCATCCCAACTCTCCCCCTTTTCTCAACACAAGCATTCAAGTTTCTTATACTTTTGTACATGGTCACAACATCCGTTGTTGTGGATTTTATCATTTTTTATAAGTAAATCTATCCTTTTTAGTTTTAACATTTAAATGTGAATTTTATTGTTTTTTTAGTAAATGTATTTTGTTAACGTATGTACTTGTTTGATTGTTATTTGTCAAAGAAACTTGTAGTATAAATGTATAATTTTATAGTTGTTATAGTTTGTTTTAGATTTTGTCAAATTATATTTGTACGTAAATTGTTGAAACTTTGTTTGAATTACACCAAATTAGATGTGTAGTGATGAAATAAATAATAGTTTGTTTAACAGGTCTGTTTTAATTTTTATCAATTCTATTGCGAAGTTGTGATTTCCGTAAATTTATATATGTATAAATTTGTATGGATGTTGATAGTTGATAGTTGATAATGAATATTTAACATAAGTGTTTTTTTAGTTTGTTGGATAATTTCGGGGCAAACAAATATTTTTGTTATGTTTATTTACGTAACATAGTTAATTAATACATGTTGTCGTCATAATTTTATAAAGGTTCAATAGAAGTTATGGATGATCATTCATGGATATAACAGGACTCACCCCAAGGATTGCGGAGGATGGATTATTGTAACGGGGTTCAGGGTTTTATTAATTTTGCAACATCTATCCCGAGGAATTTTACTGAAGGCGGTATTAGGTGTCCATGCAGGAAGTGTAAAAATAAAAAGTTTCTGCATCAAGATGTTGTAACGATGCATCTTCTAACCAAAGGGTTCATGGAGGATTACTTGTGTTGGTACGCACACGGAGAACTATTTGTTTCTAATGAGAGCATGGTAGAAAGGGTGGTTGGGTCAACTTCTAGTGCTAGCAACATGCATGAAGTTGGAAATGACAATAGTAATCCTTATAGGAATATTGTTATGGATGCAATGAGAAGAAGTGAAGGTAATGTCAATGAATGTCCAATCATAGAAGAAGAACCTAATGCAGATGCAACAAGGTTTTTTGATCTATTGAAAGATTCTGACGAACCATTATGGGATGGTTGCAAGAACCACAGTAAATTATCGGTCGTAGCACATGTGTTCACCATTAAGTCAGATCACGGGTTGAGTGAGGCCGGTTATAACAAGATTATCGAATGAGCGAGAAGTATTTTACCTGAAGGGAACAAGCTGAAAGAGAACTTCTATGCTGCCAAGTCCATGATGAAACCTCTCGGTTTAGGATACCAGAAAATTGACATATGCCCTAACTTTTGCATGTTATACTACCTTGAAAATGCTGAGCTGACCGAGTGCATGACATGTAGGCATTCCCGTTACAAACCCAGAATTGGCAGAGGAAAGACTCTTGTGGCATATAAAAAACTTAGATACTTTCCAATCACACCTATACTGCAGAGGTTATTCATGTCACCAAGGACTGCTGAGCTCATGACATGGCACCAATCACACCATGCGGTTGATGGAGTGATGGTGCATCCTTCTGATTGCGAAGCATGGAAACACTTTAACAGTATGCATCCTCACTTTTTTAGCTGAATCAAGGAACGTGCATCTTGGGTTGTGTACAGACGGATTCAACCCATTTGAATCATTTGCTGCTCCTTATTCTTGTTGGCCGGTCATACTGACGGTTTATCACTTGCCACCGAGGATGTGTATAAGGCTGGAGTTCATGTTTTTATCTATGGTCATACCAGGTCTGAGCAGTTCGGGGCAGAATATAGACGTTTGTCTTCGACCGTTGATTGATGAGTTGACGCAGCTGTGGTCCTCTAGAGCTTTCACTTATGATATCTCGAGGAAACAGAATTTTGATTATGAGAACGACTTTGATGTGGACTATCAATGATTTCCCAGCTTATGGAATGTTTCTGGTTGGAGCATGCATGGAAAACTAGCATGTCTATACTGTATGGAGAACAACAAGGCATTCACGCTAACAAATGAGAGTAAAGCTTCTTTTTTTATTGTCACCGTCGTTTCTTACCATCGAATCACAAGTACAGAAAGAACATAAAGGATTTCTTTATTGGCAGAGAAGAAAAGGATGTTGCACCCCCGCATCTTTCTAGTGAAGAATTGCATGATGTTGTGTCATAGTATGACATTATGTTTGGTCTCCAATCAGGTAAGCAGAAATTTTCTGGTTTTGGTTCGACCTATAATTAGGTGAAGCGAAGTATCTTTTAGGAGCTTCCTTATTGGAAGACCAATCTTCTCCGCCATAACCTTGACGTCATGCACATTGAAAAGAACGTGTTTGAAAACATTTTCAACACCGTAATGGATGTAAAGAGGAAGACAAAGGACAACATCAAGGCTAGATTGGATGTAGCATTGTTCTGTAACCGTAAAAATATGGAGTTGGTTTGTGATGGGTCACGGGTCGCAAAACCAAGAGCAAGCTTTGTGTTAGAGAAAAACGCACTACTAGTCTACAAATGGCTTAAGAGTCTGCATTTTCCCGACGGACATGCCTCGAATATATCAAGGCTGGTTAATACGGAGGAATGCAGATTATTTGGAATGAAGAGTTATGACTGCCATGTGTTTATGCAAAAACTCATCCCATTAACTTTTCATGATTTGTTGCCAAAGGGGATATGGGATGCACTCACGGAGATCAGTCATTTCTTCAGAGATATATGCTCCAGCAAGTTGAATATTGATCACATTGAAAGGCTTCAAACAAATATCATCGAGACAATATGCAAACTTGAGATGATATTCCCTCCATCATTTTTTGACTCAATGGAGCATCTACCTGTACATTTACCATTTGAGGTAAAAGTTGGAGAACCAGTCCAGTACAGATAGATGTATCCATTTGAGATGTCAGATATTATAGTTGCTATGTAATTCATAATTAAACGTTTCTTAATTTTTTTAATTGATGATTTTTTATTAATTCTACATATGCAGGTACTTGTTCAATCTTAAAAAAAAAGGTTAAGAACAAGGCGCATGTTAAGGCGTCAATATGTGAGGCCTATATTGTTGAGGAGATTTCAACATTTATCTCATACTATTTTGAACCTCAATTGAGAACGAGGATCAACCGTGTTCCACGGCATGATGATGGTGGTGAAGTGTCTTCAAGTGAGAACTTGTCAATATTCTCTAATCAAGGACGACCCATACCTAAAAATACCATGAGGGGAAGATATTTGTCTGAAATAAAGTTCAGACAAGCACATAATTATGTCTAATTTAACTGCGATAATCTGAGACCTTTTATTAAGTAAGTAGATGTTTGACTTAAACTTTGTCAAGAGTGTACTATTTATATATTGTGATAGCATAAACTCATATAAATTCGGAACAACCTTGCATGCAACATTGACGATACTTACTGTCCAATAATTCACAGCTGACCGAATCCCAGATCTTTCAATTACAAGATGAACAATTTACCACGTGGTTTAGAACACATGTAAGTCATATCACAAACTCATTATCTCTTGCAAAGTAATTAACTGTACATCAATATTACATAATATCTGTTTATTGATTATTGTTGTATTTGATATACAAGGTTTATCAAATGGGAGGTAGTGCTGTTATTTCACTGTCTTAACTAAGTTTGGACCCTGAAAGAAAAGTCAAGAGCTATAACAGGTATTTTATCAATGGATATATCTTTCATACTGAAGAATACGGGCATGGTAGAAAGACATACAACAATGGTGTTTGTATTAAGGGATCGACTTCTAGTAAGTTTGAAGTTGACAACTACGGTAGATTGGAAGAGGTCATCGAACTGCAATATCATAGTGAGCAGACTAGAGTGTTTTTATTCAAATGCTATTGGTATGACACAACCGACAGAGGAATCAGAGTAGATCCTCACTATGGTCTTGTTGAAATCAACTCAAAAGCTAGACACCGCAACGTAAACGATTTCTTTGTTTTTGCAAAGCAATGCCAACAAGTTTATTACACATACATCCTTTTCTTTAGAAAGGACCGATCAAGAGTTGATTGGTTATCCATTTTAAAAACCAAACTCAGGAGTCGTGTTGAGGTTGTTCAGGATGAGAATGAAGACACAAGTGTGATAGATGAAGTCTTTCAAGCTAGTGAGTTGGTTGAACCATACCGAGTTGCTCCTTCGATTGATTTAGAAGAAAATTTGAATTTTTGTGTTTTTGACGATAGTTTTGTTGATGTTGACTCAGAGGAGTTGAATGTTGTTTTGAGCTCTAGTGGACTAGAGAATGTTGATGAAGAAGATGATAACCACATTGAAGAGTGCGATGAAGCTGATACCAATTCAATTGAGGATGAAGATGAAAATTCTAACTAAATATGTCATAAAGCCTTATTAAGGATGATATTTTGGAATATGAAATATTTATTTTATAATTGTTAGCTCTTGTTATTGTGTTGTGCATGCTGTAAGTTTGCAATTCAAGCTTTTGTGTAGGAGGATAGACAGGCAAAAAACAGCACTTGTAAAAAGATTGACAGTTTTACCGACGGATATACTGACGGTATGAGACCCGTCGATATTTTCACCGAGAGTTAGAAAACAATTATGGAATTTTTCCACTCTCATCGACAGCTATATCGACGGAATGTGACCCGTCGGTATTTTACCACAATCACCGACGGATATACTGACGCATTCACTGACGGTTGGCTCACATTCCAACACGCACGAATGTTAGACTGCCTGGTCGGTCAGCACATTTACCTATGGACGTGGCAAATCCAATGCGTACGTGCTCTAACGCATAGTTATCAACGGATTTGCTGACGGACATCGAAAAATCTGGAGGAATTTTCAAAATTTTGATGCGAAAATCAATTAAATACCGACAGAAGTTAATGCCACCGCTCAAGAAAATATTATTCTATTTTCCGTTTTCGTCGGAAAAATTGCAGTATGAAACCCTACCCCCCTCCGTGGTTCATTGTTTCTCCATTCCTCATTTCATTTTCTCTTCTCCTCTCCGTTTGTGTTAAGTTTTTGCAAGAGTTTTGAAGAGTTTTTATTGTTGTGTTTGTAGTTTTCAACATATTAAAAGGTATGTATTCTCCTTTCTTTATCTTTGTATTTTTTTTACTTTTTTTATTTTAATTATCGTTATTTTTGTGATGTTCTTTGTTTTGTGTATTGTTTGTAGATAAAATCTTGAAATCAACATATTATTAAGGTAAACATTATTCATTCCTAAATTTATTTTGAATTTATGTAGTGTTCTTTAGTTTTTTCTTTTTATTTGTTAAATTTATTTATTGTTTGTATTGCCATAATACCTTGAAAATTTTGTTAAATTTGAATTGTTATTTTTGAATTTACCTTTAAAATGTTAATTGAAATAAAAAATTAAATTTAATTAGTTTATCTTAATTTTATAATATTATTGCTTGTTATGTTTTTTTTATTATTTTGATTAATTTTAATTGTTATTTATGAATTTGTATTGATGTTAGTTGAAAATATATAGATGTTGAATTTCTATAGATGTTATGTTGTATAGATTTGATTTTGCAATATTTGTGTAATTATCAATATTTGTAGGTATGAAAACTATGGATAGTTTCTAATATAGGGGAGGTGCTGACAAATGTTTTTACATAATTGAATTTAATTATTTAATTTTTCGTATAAATTTGTGTAGATATGTTGAATGAAAATTTAATTATTTTATTGTTTGTATTGTAATAATTATTTGATAATTTAGTCTCTTTTAATTGTTATTGTTGAATTTTCCATGGAAATGTTAATTGGGAATGAAGAATTAAATTTCATTGTTTTATCTCAATTTTATTCTATTATTGATTGTTATGTTTTGTTATTATTTCCATTAATTTTAATTGTCATTTATGCATTTTTATAGATGTTAGTTGAAAATATATAAATGTTGAATTTCTATAGATGTTAGGTTGTATATAAGATTTTCCAATGGAGTCAATTGGTTTGTGGTTGTTGTAAATATTTATAGGTTTGAAGACTGTGGGTAGTCTCCAGTATAGAGGAGGTGCTGTCGAATTTTTTTTAATAATCAAAGTTAATTATATAATTATTCGTATAAATTTGTGTAGATACGTAGAATGAAATCTACAGCACGTCGTCAGCAGACGGTTGCAGCTAGTTCTTCTAGTAGCGAGGAGGATTTATCCTTAGGTGCTGATCACGGCGAGGAAGCTGCACCAACTTGTGATGCTGCCTCTTCTAGCGTGGTTTCACACCGCAAAGGTGGTACGCCTTCACAGCGGGGTCAATTCACCGGCAAGTTCCAGACACAATGGAAGGATGACCTTTCAATGTCAGTTTTTTTATATACTTATAACATAATTTATGAACAACTAATTAATATTTTATTAATTTTATTTAATTTCAGGTTCGCAAACATTGAGGCTGCCCGGACAATAACATCGGCGTTTAAATCATCGATGGAGATTCCATTGTTTCAATAGAGTCAGGTTTCCAGACATCGTGAGTGGAGACCTAATATCAATTCATGGTTTTGACGATTTCAGGTAGGTGTTCATTTTTAATTTCCAGCTTATTTTTATATCCTGTACTATTTTTTATTTTAAATGAATTATTTATATACACAACATAAAAAAAGCAAAAAGATATGCGAGGGATAACGGTCTTGAATGATGTAATGAGGTGACGGTTTGGCAGGAATTCAAACGCCATTCATCTCGTGGGATATATGGTTCACATATATTGAGCACATGACGTCTGAGCGGTTCACACGATGCTCACATTCCGATGTCGACAACCAGAACCAGAAAATTCATGGTTTGGTGACCACGCACACCGATGGCTCTGTCCCGTTCAACGCACATGCGAAGCGGATGCTAAGATTAATTTAAATGAAATATATCATTAATTGATTTGTTGTTGGTTATGAATATATTTAACTTGCAACCTTTTTTTTTTCCTTACAGGTTACGTCTCTTAGACGTGAGCCGAGTCCAATGGAGCTGTTTGTAAAGACGCATGTGTGGAGTCAAGACTGCAAAAAAGGGGTGCAACAATTCGTGGACAACCGTGCTCGGCACTTCGTGGTATGTTCAATCATTTTATTTCGTAACTTATTATTTTCTTGAATTGAATATGATGATTTTTTTAAAAAAATTTCAGGAGACCTATAATAGCCGGTTGAGGAGAGATACGAGGACGATCCTTCGACCCATCTGGATTTTGATCCGGATTTATGGATGGAGGTAAGATCGTCTGGTGGACCCAATAAAAATCGGGTTTACGGGCTCTCCAACACTACAGTCTAAAACTTGCGGTCGGCCTGTAGTGTCTCAACCGTTGAGAGCTCTCCATTAGTATCAAACACCCAGTCTGAGGAGTTCTTGGCCTTGAAACAATCATATGAACGACTCTCGAAGGATTATGATTAGCTCCGTCAAATGGTTATGGAGATGAGATCAAGGACGAGTGATGATACATGTGCAGCCCCTTCTTGGTCGTACGGTCCCGGGAACAACCAGCCTCCTCCTCCTCCTCCTCCTCCATCTCCACCGTTATTCTAGTTTAATTTTGTTTTTGAAACACATTAAATTTGTAATGAATATTTGGATGAATATTATTTTACATTATTTTTTAATGTTTAATTCAATTTTATTTGGTTATTTATTTTTTTTTACTATTAATAAATAATTTTTTTAAAAAATATTTTAAATAAATACCGACAGCTTTACAGACGGAAACCGGCCATCGGTATTTTACCGAGAGTTGTAAAAATATTACCACCGATGCCACAATTACCGATGGATATATTCCGTCAGTGATTACCATTACTATTGCCGACGGATATATTCCATCGGTATTTGACAGAGAATTTTGAGATATTTACCGCACATGCCACAATCACCGACGGATATTCCGTCAGTGATTACCATTGAAAAGATAGACAGAATTATTCCGTTGGTAAATTTCTCGCAGGAATTTTTTGTTGACGCGCTTCTCCATCTGTAATGCCGTCGGTATTTGTTTTTTTATTCCCGACAGCATTAGAGATGGAATGGAAAATTATCGACGATCAGTATTCCGACGGACGGATTCTGTTGGTGAGGCCGTCGATAAAAATGTTACCGACGGTTTGCATGCCTCACACCGACGGAATGAATCCGTCGGTAAAACTATTTAATGGTGTAGTGAAACAATAGTAGCTGCATCCATAACTTATTCAACAACATCTCATGAACATAAGTATTCTCAGCGATATGAAAATTGAATCTTCTTTTAACATGGTAGATAAAGCAACTCAATATGAATAAATTAACTCATCTAGTTTAAATATATCTTATCCTCTATTTACTTTATTGTTATCATCTTTGACAACTTAGACATGACTTCTAGGTTTGGTTTTCACAAAAAAAATAATTAATCAACTCTATTATGATCCTTTATATATATATAAAAAAAGTGTATATGTAATACATTTGTTGGCATTGTTTAACAAACACAAAAACATCATTGATGTTGTTAAACCTACCTCTTTTATTAATTTTGACCATACCATATTGATGATCTATTCTAATTGCTCTATCAGTACCATACCAATAGCATTTGAGTACAACAAAATGTATTTTGCGCTCTATGATATTGCAATTCAATCACATTTTTTAAGTTTCCATAATAATCAACTTCAAATTCATTGGCAGTTGATCCTTTAACCAAAGTCCTATTACTATAATTATTTTTACCTTCTCTGTAATCTTTACTAAGAAAGTCATTTCTATTGGTGAAATACTCGTTATAACATTATATCTTTCTTTCAGAACCTAAAGATAATAATTTCAAACTTTCAGCATTACCTCTCATGTTGTACTTTTAGTTAAAAAAACAACCATTAACAGTTGAAAAAAAGAAGTTACAAAGTAATTTTAAACTTTCCATGTATTTTTATTACAATTATAAATTATCAAATACTTACTTGTGTTTTAAACCACATGGTGACAAATTGTTCATCTTGTATTTGAGAAATTTGAGCTTCAGTAAGATATGAAGTTTGAAATAACAAAATTTGATGATATGAAGTTACTGATAATTGAGCATAAAAAAGAATACAAGAAAAAAATGATTTATAATTTAATATTTTTTAAAATTAACTTACTAAACAAAAATGATCAATTAATTCTAGTTAAACAACACATAATTATGTACTTATCTAAATTTGATGTTTGTCAAATATATTCTCGAAACTATATTTTTTGACAATGGTTGATCAAGATGGGGAAATATTGATAAATTCCCACTAGAAGACATTTCACCACCACTATCATGTCTTGAAACGTGGTTGATTCTTGTTCTCATATGAGACTCAAAATAAAATGAGATAAATATTGAAATTTCTTCGACAATATAAGTCTCGTATATCGAAGCCTTAATATATGTCTTGTTTTTAATCTTTATCTTAAAGTTGAGCAAGTACATGCATAAAGGTAAACATATATAAATTGAATGATCGAAAGTTTTAAAAAATATACATTACACTTTTAGGATGCATGTAATCTCTAACCTCTCAAAGTACTATACAAGTCTTCTAACTTTTTCTTCATACACTAAATATATAGGAGAGTGCTCTATTGTGTCAATGAAAAAGGGAGGAAAAATCATTTCAAGTTTGCATATTATCTCAATTATGTTCATTTCAAGTTGTTCAATATGTTGAGAATGCAACTAGTAAGGTATCTCTAAAAAGTAATTAATCTTCATGAGTGTATCTCATATCCCTTGTGGCGATAAATCCCTATAAGCAAGGAATGAATGTTTGCTTAAACACATGACAATTATGACTTTTCATTTCATACAATTTGCATTCCTTCAAATTCATAAATCTAGCTATATTAAAAGTATATCCATCAAGAAATTACAGACTCTTAAGTTATTTGCAAATAAAAAGTTGTTTGTTTTTTTTATTATCTAAAGTAATAAAAAATCAGGTGCCTATAATTTTCTGTCATATAGTATTCAAACTTGATATAATTGCAAGTTAAACCACACCATTCATCTTAAAAAGAGTTAGTTGCAATTTGAAATGAAGATACATTTCAGATGTCTTTTGAAATTTTTTTATGTAGATTAAAAGATAATCAAGACTACCAAGAAAACAATTATTTGTGACCAAAATTCTCCATCATAATATTTAGGTGTAATCTAGCTACTTGACCCGCATTCTAATATCAAGAATAGGATAATTTTATTTTTTAGAAAAAAAAATGAACAGTAATAGAAAGTATGTAAATATAAACAGAAAAACAGATGTAATTTTTTTGTCGATAGATTGCGGTAAACTTTACCAACAGAATAATCCCTCGTTGTATCCATTAGTAAACACCAATAAAAATATTTTCTAAAGGGGTTTTTATAGTATGACTTTATCCCTCAAAGGAAAGGAAATCAAATTTCTTCTCTTTCATGAATTATGATATTATTTTTTGTCTTGATATTGTATGTCAATTTTGAGGTAGAAAACATGTGGTTTGAGACTTCTCTATTTCTGGAACAATTGTATGGAATCAAGTTTTCATTCCAACAAAATAATTTTGAGCAATTGTTGGATATTTGGAATTCAAGATATAGGCTAAAAACTGAGACAGTTTCTAAGTCACAGGGATTCCTGGTTTGATTCGGACTCTGTATTTCTACTCACTCTTTGGGCCTCAAACATCAAAACTGGGTTCTTTTCTCTTCATAAGAATTGCAGGCCTATGTCCTAGATTTTTAGAAGGGTAGAGAACTCATGAAACAAAGCTGTATAACTCACGTTATAATCCAAAAACCAATCAATGCTCACGCTTGTTTAGGACAGACCAACCAATGTTTGAACTCTAAGCTCAACCCATTGTTTGCTTCCATATATGATCCCAAATTCAGCATACTTTTTTAGTTTAATGCCTAAAAAATACATTGAATCCTAAGAAGTAAATAATTCTCAAAGATACCTAAATCTCTAGACAAGTCAATAATAATCACACGAAATACTCTAAAATAAGGAATGACTACAAATATGTGTGCAATACATTCTCTTATCACTCCCCTAATCCAATAGAACCCATTGATATCAAAATCATTCTTTTTAGTGGCAGGAATCGCTGTCAACTGAAACATTCTCTTTATACCACTAGAATCCAACAACTTTCTTTTTCTTCTCAAATCAGAGATTTAGAAATAAGAGAAATAAATTGTTGGGCTAAAAATGAATTTTTAGAAAATATAGGAATTGAATTTTAAAATTTGAAAAGTATGAGAGCCAAAGTGAACATTTCATAACAATTTTTAAACTACCACCCATTTCCTTTGTTTTTTTTTTTCACTTCAATCCCCTTTCTTTCAATCTTGCTCTTTCTCAACGAATTTGAAACAATTAGGCTTTAATTTAACCTCATAAGGATGCAATCGACGCCAAAAAAAAGTACAATCTGCAACAATGAGTCCATAGTGAAAGATAAGAGTGTGAACAATGGTTTTTTACATAGTGTTTTACCCACAACATTTAGAGTTTTGTTAATTTGTGGAACAATTTATGGCCTTATTAATGAATACATACTTTTTAGATGAGAGACTAATTTGTGATTGAACCAATTAGTCATAACTGGCAATTTCTCACTTGTTTTTAGACAGGGAGTGTGGTTCATTCCAATCACCGTTGGTAAATTCTCTTAGTGTCGTTGGATTTGTCTAATCAGGATCTTTCTGATGGTACTTGAGGTGTTATAATCGGAGCGTCGGTATGTCTCTGAGGTCTTTTTCTTTCTTTCTTCTCTCTCCTCTCTTCTCATAATTGTAATTCTCATTTGTCTTTAGACGGAGAGTGTGACCCACTCTGTGCACCATTAAATACCTTTATTGATATTGTTAGATTTCTCTTGTTAAATTTTTTTTGATGATGCTAGTGGTATCGTAATTGTTGTTTCGATGTGCTTCTAAGATTTTTTTTATTCATACCTTTTCTCTCTCTATTCTTCTCATTGTAATTTATGCTAGCCTATTTTAAAGTTTTTGAAATACTGTGTTTCCTATTAGCGACAACTTTAAATATCATATTTTCTAAACGCAACATGTATCAAACCATACTTTTTTATCAATTTTTTTTTTGTATTTGTGTTATTTAACTAATATTTTTTTTTAAATGGTGTTAATAAGCAAAAATGGGAGGATTTTCATTAATTGTCAAGGTACTATTTGCTAATTATGAACAGTTTTCAAAATTGTTAACCAGAAGGAAAAAATAAAAAAGGTCCAAGAATGAAATTTGACAAGTTTAAAAATAACTTGTAATCTACCTGTAAAAATTATAGAGAACAGTTGAACCTGCCATGTCTTATTACACCTCAAGTTATATCAATTAATTTTGTGTTATGAGAGAAAATATATAAAACCATTGTTGTAGTAGTAACTAAAAAAATTAAATCTTTTGGGTTGTTATAATAATTTAATATGCGTCAAAAACATTATTTGTCAAAAAGCTCCAATTGATGAAAGTGTTATAGATAATATTAAATTAGTTTTGGATTGTTATAATAATTTAACATGTGCTAAAAACCTAATTGTTATTTTAATGTAATTTTATGCAACTCCCGAAGATGATAAAATAAAGGTATATATATTTCATCCTCTCTTATATAGTTACAAGTTCTTATCGTAGGAATATTGATTCGGTTGAAAGCTCGGATCAAGGGTTGATAAAGGTATATTTATAACGATGCTCTCTTAATTATATATACTTGAAAGTAATGAAGCCTTTAGTTCGATAAATGAGGCCCGTCTTCAGTTAGCTTGTTTTTGATTTTGGGTTTAACCTTTGTCTCTCTAAAATCAGCAAGTATTGCTCCGGTCTTATCTCCGATCTTCTGTTCTAGACCAAATTTTCAGTTTAGCATTTAATCTACTCGGTTTTGAAGATCTGGAATTAAGAACGTAGAGATAAAACATTGATGAATCTTTGACAAGTAGAATCACGCTTGACTAATAGTAAAAATCTAAGCAACAAAAAATAAATAAAGGCCCTCGAGTCAATCCAAAGCACGGCTTGCTTTGCCCAAAATAAGTCGAGCTAGCAATTACTGTACCACCACCATTTTCCAATCAAACCCTACATGCGAATTGCTATGCCACCGCTTAACTTCTTGACTTTCAAAGTTCAAACTCCACACCATCCTCTCTACCCTATTTATTCCTGCAACAACCTCTTCCATTAGAATAATCCCTCACTTATTATCCCCTCTCTCACCACCATTAATAACCTGCAAGCAAACTAAAGTGATGAAGCAAGAGAATCCACTCTATAGAAATCTGAGTAAGGAAAGAAAATATACTGCTAGGACATGAAAAAAGAAAGAGACAAACCGATGAGAAGTACCCATTTCTCTAAAGCTACTAGCTCTCTCTCTCTCATTTCACTTTACTTTACTTTTCATTAAGAGCTTCTGCATGTGTCAACTCTGATAAAGATTCTAATGAAGTACCCAGCATGTATTCTTTCTTTATCTCCTTTGCCTCTTGTTCGAAGGGATTGGCTTGTACTTTGAGTATAGTACAAGTATTTCAGTTTTAATGCAAAACCGAAAGGTAGGGATGGGAGTGTACTTTCTCTCCTCCCTTTTTATTTATTTTCATTTCCTTTCTGGTTTATCTTGTCACAGGCGATTCCTGTTGTGTGGTTCTGTCTATTTTATAAACTTAATTATTTCATATTCAATAGCATTTTTTACATATATAATCTGATTTTTTTTTCTTTTTATATTTTCTTTGGGAGCTGGGGAGCACTGTTTATTAATTGAGACAAAATGAACGCGGGGGTAGGTGAAGAGGCTATAAGAAGGGATGTTGTGTTTTGCCAAGCTAGGGCATTCAGCACCGCAAGCCAAAGCTAGCACCAAAAGGGCTATATATCATCTCTTCTTGGTTCTCTTTTTATTGACTACTGTAGAGTAAGGTGTTTACTTATTAAGATTTTGGCCTTTTGTCATCATGGCTTCATCAAACAGACACTGGCCTAGTTTGTTTAAGTCGAAACCTTGCAACCCTCACCACCACCAGTGGCAGCATGACATCAACCCTTCATCTCTCATGTCAACTGGTTGCCACAAAAACCCCTACGCATCAGGTAATAAACACTACAATTTGCAATTATAGATTATCTATCTTTAAGCAAGTTTTATCCTTTTTCATACTCTCTACAATGATAGTCGCATATGCTTTTCACTCCTAAACAAAGCCTAGGCTTTCTAGCCCGTCACCCAATTCATCACTCTTGAATTTGTCATTATTTATATAAATGTATTCTTAATCATCCTTTTTATACCTCTGGAAGTGATATTAATTGTTGACAAATAATAGAATGATTTACAGTGTGTACTTCATAATTCCAACCCGAGAAGTGCTCATTAAAATGATCATACTATGGCTACTGTTATGAGGGCTTTTAATAGATTGTGTACATCTAAACCATGTTTTGCAAGCAGTTCCTGGATGTGAAGAGAGAAGTCCAGAGCCAAAGCCGAGATGGAACCCAAAACCTGAGCAAATTCGCATATTGGAAGCAATCTTCAATTCTGGGATGGTTAATCCACCGAGGGATGAGATACGGAAGATCAGAGCTCAGTTACAAGAGTATGGCCAAGTTGGTGATGCCAACGTCTTTTACTGGTTTCAAAACAGAAAATCAAGAAGCAAACACAAGCTGAGAAATCTTCAAAACTCAAAACAACAACAAATTACCCCTTCAACCACCAAACCTGTGACTACCTCTCTCACAGCTCCATCGTCTCTATCATCTTCCTCAGAAAAATCCTCTCCAAAAGTGTCCAAAAGGACTCTCTCTTTGAGCTCTCCCACTTTTATTGATGCTTCCAATTCGCTAAACAGTTCAGTTAGCCAGACCTATTTTCAAGCACAAAATGAATTTGTGTCTGAACCCTTTTTCTTCCCCGTTCAACAGACTGGAGGGGAAACTGTGGCTTTTACTCAAGGGTTTTGCTTCTCTGAGCTCTCAAATGCGGTTCATGTTCAAGATCACACAGTTGGGCCTTGCCCTAGTCTCTTGCTTAGTGAGATAACGAATTCCAGTGCTTCAAAAAAAGTAAACCATGAAGAGAGAAACCTAAAGATGCAACCGCAGCTCAGTTACACTGCCACCTCCCCAGTTACTCATAGCATCGATCTTGCTCCTCCTCTCCCTCTTTCAGTTAACACTAGCACTGTTTCCATTCAATCCACCATTAGTCAAATTCAAGGTAACAAATCTTTTATCTAGTTTTAGAATTTTGCTTAATGCCCTTCTTGCAAGCACGTGATGAAACAAGCTCAAGCATGTTCTTGAAATGTGATGGTACCGAGATTCTTTTTTGATGAATTGATAAAAAGTTACCAAGTGGGGCTAAATTCACCCAAGATTTCATGAAAGTGATTGGAGAATAATATCTATCAAACATTTTAGTAGCAGATCTTTTATTTATTGAACGAAAGAAAAAATAACATATACTCTATATAGGACTCAAAGATGCGAGATTTGTCATTTTGGATCCCCAATTTGCGATCTTGTCTAGATGGACGTGTGCATGGCTTGATTGACCATGGCTTTAGCTTTGACATTCTTTTTCAGAGAAAATGATTCTGTGGTTGTCAGGTCTAGGGGTGTCCGGTGGCAATGAAAGGTCGACGGTGTTTATCAATGATGTTGCATTTGAAGTAGCTATGGGACCCTTTAATGTGAGAGAGGCTTTTGGTGATGATATTTTGTTGATTCACTCCTCTGGTCACCCTGTTCTCACCAACGAGTGGGGTATCACCCTGGACTCACTCCAGCATGGCGCTCTCTACTATTTGGTACCCCTTTCCATGAGTGAACATGTGAGTTTGATTCTATCGATTCTTGAGATCATTTTCTTCTGTTCATGAAACCATTTTTCATGCATTTTATGATTTAGATTCTTGAGAAGAAATGAAGGTGATGTATTTATTGGTTGACCAAGAATTTCTTAACATATTGGCATTGGGGTTTGAACACAGAAAAGTGTGCCATACAGCATGAAATTTTAGAATGTGAGCCAGTCTGCATATACAAATTAATCAATATACGTCAAGTTACATTTATTTCCTCTGTGTGAACAGTGAAGGTTTTGTTTACTAAATGGATTGTTGGTGAATTTTTCTCGGATTGCAGATATAGAAGCGTGGAAGCTAGCTCTGAGGAGACGGGAGCTAGTTGTAGTTCCGTGCTTTGTGATCTTAGTTTCTAATTCTCTCTTTCTTAGGGTTTGAATTAGTGTTTTTTTTTTTTTTTATTGTTCGAACTGCTAGTTATGGACTTTCTTTTAATGGATCTAAGATAACATTAGAACTTGTGGACCAAATGTATTTTGTTCCTTGTTCAAGCAATATATATATATATATGTGTGGAATATGCTTATCAATTTATATATATCCTATAGTCTCTACGGTATACACCCCCTATTGTGTAGCTAGGAGAAAATGGATTCATGTACTCATGTGGGAAGTGAATGTTTGCGGATAATGTGAACTCACTTCCAACTGAGCTGATATCATTCCCATACTTTCTGCCAGCTTTTAGGTTTGACTTGTTGCTGAAGGAATCCATACTGTAGCCTCATGAATTTGTCATTTGGCTTGTTACCATGACTTCGACCGCCTCGTAGTGGTTACTTGGAAGAAATTCTAGGGGACATCTCATGAGTAGTGTAAACTATACTCGAAAAAATTTCAATTTATTTTATTGGGAAATACAGTGTGCCGCGGGCTGAATCTACCCTATAAAATCTTAATATATTTATTTCTGCCCTAACCAATTTCAAATTTAGATTAAAAAACTTTTTAACCAAACATTAACATTTTTATGTTTAAAAATATTAGATGATTTTAGTTTCTCTAACTTATGCAATAATTAACTTTCCTCACTTATAGATAATCTATTTTAGGGTTATCAGTTATTTGGATGGATTAGAATGAATCTGGATGGATTAGATAGAAACACTCGTTTCTTTCATCTATCAGCCACAACAAGACATAAAAGGAATCAGATTTTCTCCCCTGAATGTTAATGGAATGACTCTAACTAAACCGTCTGATGTGAAGATAATTGTATTTGATTTTTTCAGTAAGCTATACTCTAAGCATGACAGACTTAGAGCCTCTTGCTGTAATTTGGACTTCCTAAAGCTTTAACCCACGTCATTGACTGCTTTCGAAATTTCGTTCTTTGCTGAGGAGATAAAATCTGTAGTTTGGGATTGTGAAGGAAACAAAGCTCCAGGCCCTGATGGTATTAATTTCTTCTTTATTAAGAAAGCATGGAACATTATAGGGGGGATATTGTTCGAGTGGTGGATGACTTCTATCGGACAAACCTCCTTCCTCCAGGCATCAATAGCTCCTTTGTTACTCTTATCCCGAAGATACAAGGAAGACAAATCCTAGACAACGTTTTGATAGCTAATGAGGCGATTCACTTCTTAAAGAAGAGAAAGAGAAAAGGATATCTCTTCAAACTAGACTTTCACAAAGCTTTCGATTCTGTTTTATGGGAATGCATTAATGAAGTAATTGCTGCTATGGGTTTCGGGAGCAGGTGGCGAGGTTGGATCATGCAATGCATTTCAACAGCAAAGATGTCCGTGCTTGTCAATGGATCTCCAACGGCAAAATTTAACTTGGAAAAAGGTCTATGGCAAGGAGACCCCTTCTCTCCTTTTCTTTTTAATATTGCAGTTCAGGGATTGAGTTGTATGTTGCAGCGAGGCTGTGATTTGGGTTTGATCGAGGGTATTAAGATTGGCCGGGATGGATTTACTTTATCTCACCTCCAATTTGCAGATGACACTCTTATTTTCAGCTCAGACTCCTTATTCAGCATGTAGAATATCAAGCACATCCTTTTGTGCTTTGAATTAATGTCAGGTCTGAAGGTTAACTTTTGCAAAAGCAGTATCTTTGGTGTGGGTATAGATGAACATATATGTAATTACACTGCACAAATTCTCCGATGTAAGTAGAAGCGCCTCCCATTCAAATATCTTGGCCTTCCCATTAGTGCAAGCTCTTGTAGAACTTTGATGTGGAAGCCTATTCTCCATAATATCAACGCTAGGTTGGCTTCGTGGAAAGGTAGATTATTATCTATTAGGGGTAGATTGTGCTTAATCAAATCTGTCTTAAGTAATTTGCCCATTTACTTTCTCTCTTTATTTCCTATGCTTGCGGCAATTGCAGCATCCATTGAAAAGAAATTCAGATCCTTTTTATGGTCCGAAAAAGAGGGAGGTAAGAACATATGCAATGTTAGATGGTCAATTATTTCTCTGCCAAAAAATGATGATGGTCTTGGGATCGGATCTCTAAGGGACAAAAACAAAGCCCTGATGTTCAAATGGCTATGGAGGTTTGGTTCGGAGGAGTCGAGCATGTGGAAGGATGTGATTAACAACATATACAACACTAAATGCTCCTCAATTATTCTGAAATATCCTATTGCAGGAACTGGAAGTACTTGGTCTCGTATTGTTAATCACTAAGTTACAGATAATAAACTGCAAGACATTGTGAAACATCAATCTGTGGTACTAGTTGGAAATGGCAAGAGGGTTAAATTCTGGCTTGATGATTGGACAACTACTGGTAGCTTGGCAGATCAGTTTCCTGCCCTATTCCGGTTAACTAATGATAAAGAAGCAAGCCTTGATAAGATGGGGATATGGGATGGTCATGCCTGGCACTAGCTATTCACCTGAATTAGACCCTTGCGAGGTAGAAACTATGGTCTTCTAGACCGAATGACTGCCATTCTTTCGAAAGTACATCAGGAAAAAGACGCAGAGGACAGATTAGTTTGGAAAGCTAACTCCACCAGTAGATTCTCGATCAAATCTCTATATGGGCTGTTAAGCCCCAAACCCCCAATGGACACTAGCTTCTCCTTTACTGGGATTTGGAGAGGAATCGTCCCTACTAAAGTTGAAATATTATGCTGGATGGCTATCATTAAAAAAATCAACATTCGTAGTATGTTGGTTAGAAGAGGTATATTGGACATCTCAGTTGTTGTTTGTCCTATATTTGCTTAGCTGAGGAAGAATCGGTTGATCATATACTTTTGCATTGTCACAAACATAGGATAGTTTGGTCTAAAATTATCAATTAGTGGGGCTTAGCGTGGTGTTGCCCAAAGAACTTGGCATTCTCTTAGTGGGATTCTTTGGTTTATGGAAAATTTCAGAAAAAAAAACGTGGTTGATGCTGTTCTTTTCAGTGGCATGGTCTCTTTGGCTTCATCGTAATGATGTGATATTCAAGCAGACAACCCCGAATTATGATACTCTATTTATCCTTATTATTACTCGTCTCTGCTTTTGGATAAAGGCTATAGAACCTGATTTTTCTTATTCCGCTTCAGATTTAATAAGGTCAGCAGAAGGGTTGTTACGATGGACTAATTCTAAAAAATAAATGGTAGTTGTTGTGTGGTCTCCCCCTATGATTAATAACTTCAAATGGAATGTGGATGGCTCCTCTCTTGGGAAGCTGAGCCCTTCAAGTATAGGCGGAGTCTTGCGAAATCATAATAGGATTATTCTTGGTATTTTCTCCTTGTCAGTTGGGATCTTAGACTCCAATGTAGCCGAGCTGAAAGCGGTTGTCAAAGCTATTGAATTATCAGCTTCTAATTGCCGCCTGCACCATAAACACATTATTATTGAATCTGACTCGGCTAATGTCATTAGTTGGATGAATAACCCCAGAATAGGCCTTGTTTGCATCATAATCTTTTCTCCTCTGTTCAGAGAGTAGCTTCATGTTTTGGTTCACTCACATTCACTCATTCTCTTCGTAAGAGTAATAATATGGCAGATCACATGGCCAAACAGGGAGTGTTTAGAAACACTGAATTTGTCACTTGGCTCTAATTTGCTTGATATGCAGGTCTTCTATTTCTTTAATTTCTGGTTGCGGCTCTTGGAGAAACTAGATTGTTTCCTAGGTTGGTTCGGTCTCTTGTAGTTTTTGATGAAAAGTTGCAGGATATTGTTTAGTGCGTGCCAATGATATGTAGATTGCTTTGGTTCTAGAAAGGAGCTGAATCACCAAGATATCCAGAGGCAATTCGAGCTTGTCAGATCTTTGTCTTGTGTGAAACTTCTTGGTAACAGAATCTGATGTTGCAGGTCTAGGGGTTTCTTTGATAATCTTGTTTTTGCATGCTCTGATTTTTCTCTGTTTTAGTGTGGCGCGCGATCCTGCTCCTCTTCTTGTTAAGGTGTCAAAGGCTGATCTCTGGAGAGGTCATGGCTAGTCTTGTTTTCGGTTAAGTTGAGGAAAGATGGAAATATTTTGTTTAACTCAAATCTAGTTCAGTTGGAAGTCTACTTGGCAATTCCTCTTGGTGTGTGGCACCAAATCTGCATCTTTTAGCTGCTATTTTGTTATTTTGGCATCAAATTTGCTTTTTTTAGCTGCTATTTGTATTTTTGATTTCTTGGTTTGTTGATCATTTCATTTTATAGATCTGCTAAATTTGAGTTGTAAGCAGATTTTCTATGTTTTATATATCTCCTTCGCCAAATCTTGGCGTCTTATAATGCAATATTATACTTCTAAAAAAAAAAGAGTCAAGCTCTCATTAAATATCCTAATTATGTTTAGGATTATATTTAATCATTACTAATACATTTAAAAATAACATTGTTTTATTAGGGAACTTGTTTTCTTTTTATATATCTTTGTATTCAAACTCGCTGATCTTTCAACTTTATATATTTTTTATCTGTTATATATATTTATATTTTGATTAAAAAAATAAAATTATTTAATATTTATATATTATATTTGGTGTAAAATTAGAAAATCAATTGATAATGCATAATATATTGTGGATTAAATTGATGTTTTTCCATGATTTTATTTTTATTCACCAATATATCCCCAAACCTAACTTGCTTGCATTGCATAGGCTCATCCTTGTATTGTCATTAAACTCTTTACTTTAATTAGAAGAAAAATTATAGATGATAGTATTCAAAGTTATGATTATTTAGTAAAAAAAGTATTTTAATAAATCTTTAAAACACTAAAAAATATTAAGGGTGTTTGTTTTTATTTTTGTTTTTGTATTTTGTTGAGGTTATTGTATTTTTTATTTTTAGTGGCGGGGTTCATGGGTTATTAGATAATCCCTCAAAAATATTTTTATACTAACTCTCTGTTGGTTTAATTATTACATTCCTGCAAGGTTCCAAGTGTACTGTTGCCTCTCCCATCCAGGATTTTAGGGTTCAAGTATCCAATTCACATGTATCCCAAGGGTTTAAACAAATAGCCCTAATTAGAACAACTTTCTTGCACGAATCATAGAAACTGATACGAAAACGGAAAGGATTGCTGTTATCGACGTATAATATCCAATGAATTTGAACTTTTGTGGCAGAAATGAACATACAGACTAGAGATAGGAGTAGTTGTTGACGGAGAGGGTCAACTTTTTTGATTGATTGGTGCAGATTATTTACGTGCACACTGGCGATAACAGTGCTAATACTCACTTCTACTTCGATTTGACTAAGCGATTTGGATGTATCAATTACCACTCTTCTGTCACAAAATTCTTCATCTACGTCATTTACAACACACAGAGCACTGTGGTTTTCATGAACCATCAGGTATGATGACCATGACTACAAAAGCTCCTTACAAAACCAACCTCTATGTCCTCAGGCTGCAATTTTTTGGGTGGATTCCAAGTGCTGGGGTATCCAAAGTGAGTGGAAAAAAAACCAAGAAATGGAAAGTATGGTGGCTGTTTTTTGTCCCTAGGCTGCGATTTTGGGTGCCAGGAAAACTAGATGCAGGGGCAGCAGCGAGTGGTGATTGATTTATGGTCAACACTACATGCTCCCACCATAGGGATTCTGTGTAAGAACAGATAGCTCGATGGGATTGTTCTAGCCCAAGTTCCATGACCTTATCTAGCGATGAGCTAGAAACCCACATCTCTGTGGTCAATCCATTTACATGTATGGGAAAGCATTGGACAATTGACAATCTTGTGCATGCAGATTCAGACCCGCGTGATAAGCCAAGTGGTTCTCCCGCTAAAAAATAGTGTTAGGATAATAAAGTCTTACAAATCCAAAGATTAATACATTACAAAATAGGACTTATCGCAAGATCAGTTATCGTATCGATCTTAGCCAAATACCATCTTAGTTTTGAATACTTGAATTTCTATTTCCCTCAGCTCATGTCCCCGGCCTCTTCCAAAAAGTTTGGATTCGAAACTTTTTTTTGTAATTAAAAATAGTATTCCCTTCGAACTGTTACGCTTGATGTATTATTTCTTCTTCTAAGATCAATGACACTTATCTACGTTTCCCTATCATAAAGTTCTCTTTTAATTTTAGCAAATTCAAGTAAAAATAATATCAGGGGTGGACTTTTTTTTCCTCTGAAGATTGATTTTTTAATATAATATGAATCAGTCGATTTGGTGAGTTAAATAATAGCCTAAACAACCATTAAAAATGTAGTTTAATTAAAAGAATTCAAGACAGCATATTTTTTACAAAAAATATTAAAACAATAATATATTATATCGACTTAGATTAACTTGAGTTTGCTTATAAAATTAATGACCTGGTTTATAAGATCTTGAAATCGATAAAAAACAAATTAAAATAAATTATAAAATGTAATTTCTAATAAAATCAATATTAAAAGATGAAAATAAAAACTAAAATTTAATTAAAAAATAAAATCAAGAAAGTAATTTAAATCAATTCGAATTAATTTATCAAATTTTTAACTTAAATCATCTAACCATAATCCCCAAAACAGTGATAGGCAAGCTATGATAAGAATTGGTGGAAGTTTACACATGAAAGCCAAGGAGGAACTTGCCAAAGAAAACAAGGATGATTTGCAGCCATAAAGCATTAAAAAAGAACAAGTCTGAAGGAAAACGCATCAAAAGAACACAGTAATGCAATTTGCGGCCCACTCAGGCGGAAAAAATTGTTTCCAAAGTCTTTTTGGAATCTTTTCATTGAGCTCTTCCCAGTAGCTGGTGATGACCCATTCTTTCCTTCACCTCCTTTTCTTCTCGTCTTCTCTTTCCTCTATCTTCTCTCCTAGCCATCAGCCATTAATAAATGCATGAATGTGCATTTTTGTGCTGAGAATGAGAGAAGTTGCTCCAACTGTCTTTTATTCCAGTTTCCATTTCACTCCGTTTATGTTATGAAATCAAACGGACTGGTTTTTTATTTCGAGGTGTTTGAAAATATAATCTCGGTTATTTTGTTAAATATTTTTTATTTGAAAATATATTAAAATAATATTTTTTATTTTAAAAAAATTATTTATAATATCAATATATTAAAATAATATAAAAAAATAAAAATAATAATTCATAATAATAAAATTTAAAATTTAATCGACCATCACAATACAAACAAGGACTTCATCTCATCAGGCCATGTCACAAGAGAAGTGGTTTTTATTTCACAGCCCTAATGGAATCATAGGTTTTAAACCTGGCACGGTTCAAGACCTGGATTTTAGATTTTGACAGGGTCACTGGATCATTCAGGTCAATTTTTTTAAAAAAAAATTAAAACGACACCGTTTTAGTAAAAAAAAAAAGTCAACGGGTTACAACCGGGTTTTTGACATAGTCTTTATGGGTCAACCCGTCAGGTCACCCCCGATTTTGCCTTTTCCTATTTTTTCTTAAACCCAGTTCGGTTCCAACCTCGGGTCAGCCGGATTTTAGGTTTTGACAAGGTCACTGGATCATAAGTTTTAAACTGCCGTTGACTTTTATTTCACAGCCCTAATGGAATCATAGGTTTTAAACCTGGCACGGTTCAAGACCCGGATTTTAGGTTTTGACAGGGTCACTGGATCATTCAGGTCAATTTTTTTAAAAAAAAATAATCAAAATGACGTCGTTTTAGTAAAAAAACAAAAGTCAACGGGTTACAACCAGGTTTTTGACATAGTCATTATGGGTTAACCCGTCAGGTCACCCTCGGTTTTGCCTTTTCCTATTTTTTCTTAAACCCGGTTCGGTTCCAACCCCGGGTCAGCCGGATCCCGGGTTGACTCGCCAGACCGGGCCGGATTTCAAAACTATAAAGAGAATGGTTTTATTTTATTTTATTTTTAACTTGCACCATCAGAATTTAAAATAATTATTTTGAGTTTCAATTTTTTTATATTTTTTAAGGCCATGCCTCCGGCGAAATTAAATACATTTCTAATCGAATCTCGTGTACATCATAGGAATGAGCAAAAAAATCAAAAAATCGATTAAATCGAGAAAACAGGAAAAAAATAACCGATTAAAGCAATTAGAATTTTAAAAAAACCAACCAGTTCAGTTTGGTTTTGGTTTGGGTTTGATAAGCCTGAAATAAAAAAAAAACGAACCGAACCGAACTTCAGTTTAAAAAAAAAAACTATAAAAGCACTTTCTAAATTTTTAACCCTAGCATTCCCCCTTCTTCTGCATCCAACAACCGCGCCCCTTCCCAAAGCTCTCACAAGCCACAACTCTCAAATCTCAATCTCTCACACTCTCCACCTGATAAAAAGTGAATTCTCTATCACTTTACAAAACTTCATGGTCAGATCTAGACTTCTAGTCATTTAACAAAACTTCATTGAGGCTTCAATCTTCATCTTCAAATTTAACAACCTAGGAACTAGTTTAGTGTATGCTTCAAATCTTCATCTTCAAGGCTTCAATATTTGTTTCCTCTCGTCGTGGTTTTGTGTCCTTTTATTTTCTTTTTTAAGTTTGAGGTAGCTTCTGCTGTAATTCCTGCTAAGACTAAGAAGAAAGATTAAAGTTTTGTATATCATGGGTTACTGTGCTATGTTGTTTATATAGAGCTCTTTACTTTAAAAGTCTGTTTTTGGTTTAACTTTTATATTGGTTGTATGTTAGATGGGCAGGGTTCAAGCACACTTATTTTGACACCTCATGGTCCTTCATATCAACTTTAGCTGTAGTTGTTCTACTTGTCCTTATTATGATACAAGTCTCCTTTACTTTCTATGGATATTACCGTCCTCCTAGGCAATAATTATATTCTGTTGTTCTAACTTGCAAATTGTATAATTTGAATGCACTGAGCGATGAAAAACCATTCTCCTTGCAACTCTTTGATGTCTTACCAGAACTCTGTAGTCTACAGTCCCATGATAGTTTTCATGAATCTTATGATGACAGATTTGTTATTTGTTGAGTAATTGAGCTTTTGAAATTGAGGGGTTTATAGGGAAGAATAAGAGGGAAGCTGGAGAAGCTATAGAGAAGATTGTTAAAAAAAAAAAACCCATTCGGTTTGAATATAGGTTTTTCTGGTTTTTATATTAAAAAATCGAACTTGACCGAGCCAAAACCGATCGGTTTGAACCGATTCCGGTTCGGTTCCGGTTCAAGTTTTTCTGTTTTTTAAAATTTTATTTTAATTATTTTTTTAGATAAAAACCGAATCAAACCAAAAATAATTACTCCTAGTACTACATCACATCTGAACAGATGATGATTTGCCAAAAGATTATTTTTCATGCAACTATTCACCGAAGAATTGTTGTGTAAATGGTGCAAGTCAATAGAAAATAAAAACCATAACTTTAATCCAAATAAAAAGCCCATAATTCCTTCATTTAAAAAAAAGAGAGAGAGAGAGAGAAAGAGAGAAAAAACAAAGCCCACACAAACCACCTCTTGTGTTTAAAAAACAGCATTGCTGAATTTGCTTTAGATAATCCTTTCCCTGCTGTCATTCTCCAAACCTTAACTCAATATAAAAGGTGGCTAAAACGACATAAAAAAAAAGAGAGAGAAAGAAACCCATCAAATGGGAGCCTATAGAGCTGACGATGATTACGATTACTTGTTTAAGGTGGTATTGATCGGTGATTCAGGCGTTGGCAAATCCAATCTCTTGTCTCGTTTTACAAGAAATGAATTCAGTCTCGAATCCAAATCCACCATTGGCGTCGAGTTTGCTACTCGCAGCATTCGCGTTGATGATAAAATCGTTAAGGCCCAGATTTGGGACACTGCTGGCCAAGAAAGGTTCCCCCACATTCCCTTCCTCTTTTTTTCTTATAGATCTCTCATCCAATTCTTTCTTTTTTTTTCATGTCATGATTGTTGTTTTTTTTTTAATATATATATAACAATGTGGGTTGTGATTTTGATTATTTGGATTGGAATATTGGCTTTTCTTGAATTCTCAATAACTAAAAATATTAAATCACTTGGAAAATTATAGCCAATACATGATGAATTGTTCAAATGTGGAATTCAATAAAATGAATTCTAACGTACATTAATGGTGATAGACTTGGCCAATTTTGATGCCATAGAAATGCTTTGCGTAGTTGACAATGCACGGCTGTGCAATTGTAACTGCTTGCACTTGTTCCATGCCCATGATCAGGATGGAACGTTGGAGGGTTTGACGTTAAACATCCATAATTAAGAATGACCGGTAGATTGTATTGTAAGGAACTACAGGGTGATGTGAAGGTGATTTTTGGGATCTACGAATTACAGTTTATTAATCAGAATTAAGACTCTCTTGGCATTACCTTGATGATTTGGGAGGATTTAAATATTAATGTTTGCAATCCTTCCTTGCTGTGATCATTATACAAAGTAGAAGGGCTAGATTAATATAACCAAGCAACGCCTATGTTGTCCAATGTTTCTATTTGGTTTTATAATTCTACAATTCATGCAAACTGGAGAAATCATTAGGTATATCAAGAATTGCACCCACCCTCTTTCTCGTATAAACATGGGATTCATCGTGAAAATTATTCATGGACCCTACCTTCTTGTAAGAGAGGAGAGGGCAACTCTCCTGGATAATGACTTCCACAGTATGTGATGAAGATTTCTTGTTTAGATGATGATGTAGCAAATTCGGCTGTCTTATTTCTAACTCTTTTTTTTTTTCCCCCAAAAGATACCGTGCTATAACAAGTGCATACTATCGAGGAGCTGTTGGAGCCTTACTAGTCTATGATGTAACCCGCCATGTTACATTCGAGAATGTGGAGAGATGGCTAAAGGAGCTTCGCGATCACACAGATGCTAACAATGTGATCATGCTTGTAGGAAATAAAGCAGACCTGCGTCACCTCCGAGCAGTTGCCACTGAGGATGCCAAGGGTTTTGCTGAAAGAGAGAGCACATTTTTCATGGAGACTTCTGCTCTCGAGTCAATGAATGTTGAAAATGCTTTCACAGAAGTGCTAACCCAGATCTACCGTGTTGTAAGCAGGAAGGCTCTCGACGTTGGAGATGACTCAACATACTTGCCCAGAGGACAGACGATTAATGTCGGAAGCAGAGATGATGTCTCGGCCGTGAAAAAGGCTGGATGTTGCTCGTCATGAGTATTGGAAAGTTTCGAAATGTTTCTCTTCCGAGATTTTATTAGCTTAATCATTAAGCGAGAGCCTAAAGATTGTCGTCTTTGGGACTCCATACAGGTTTATCTGACCACACGACAATATGCTATGTTGACAAAAGACATTCAACAGTCTAAATGTTACTATTTTTTAAGAACTAGAGATGAATTTGGAGCCCATTTTGAACCCTAAAAATGCTATGGTTCTTTATTTGTTGTTCCTCTCCAGATAACGTATTTGCTTGCCTCCACCGTCCCTCCATGTGATAGCTGCAGCCTAGTGCTGCAGTTTTATGTAAAGTTTGGTTGTCTAGGTCATAAACGTGTGAAGACTGGCTCTGACGGAGCATGTAATATTGAAAGCTCTAGGCTAAAAATTCATTTTATTGGTAATATTATTTTTCAACTTATTCATGTAACGCGTCTAATTTAAATTATAGAAATGTAAGAACTATATCGTATTTAAATCAATGAGATGTTATAATTATAAGCTTGCTCAATTTTTTAATAAGTTGGTAGGTGGACTCCTTCATGCATCTACTAAGTTATCCCTTAATTCTAATGAAGAACGCTAAAATGAGAAAGGATTCGTGAACTTTTAAGATGAGAAAAAGGAGTCAAAATGTCAAAAAAATCCTGAAAGACAAGTTCATTTTGAACACGACATCCTCCATTACTATATAACTTCTAAAAGAAAATAATACAGTATGAAGATATTTTCTAGTTTCTTAATTGAAATAATATTTTAAAACATTAAAAAATGAAAAGGCTTTCTGACTTTTATTAAAAAATAGAAACTAGAAATGAAGTAAAACATTGAAATAGAAAAATAGAAAACACTCTGAGCATACCATTTACCTTTCCAATGTGCCATACATTGCTTCCCAAGTTACGCAACACCATAAAGCATTTTAACAGCAATTTTTGCAAGCAATTCAACCAATCCTTCGGTTAGTCCGCCAACAATGCCAGAGTTGAGGGCTTGCAGAAGAAAAAAAATCACACCATAACTGGATTCTCCATCCTCGAGGACTCACAACAGTGACAAATCATGTTCGATAATATAAAACAAATAATGGTTATCATAGTGCAGGGGCAACAGTTCAGGCATCCCAAGAAGACACGTAGTAAGCTGCGAACAAATAGGTTTGAGAATTGGAATTCAGAATAGCATCAAATGCTACTGCTGGATGTTCAAATACAATACAATCAAAATATTCTGTATACAAATTAAAGTTCAACTTTCTAAAAAGCATGAAATAATCTATTTGCTTTTCAAAACCAATAACATTGTCCACCAAGATAGGAATATTATAGGCCGACTAGCAAGTTCTTTCTAGCATATTATGGAGGGCACTAATTGTTGATACTTTCCTCCTATGGTCATTTCCGAGATTCTGCTTTCTTCTGCTCCTTGGCTGCAAAAACACAGTTTCTATCATTTACAAGAAAACATGAAAATGGAGGGCAAAGCAGTTTCTCCTAGAACCTTACCAGCCTTTTCTTCTTCTCGCTTTTTCGCAGCTTCTTCCCTTTGCTGGCGGATGAGACTCAATCGTTCTGCATGAAAAATAGAATATGAAACTTACAAAGATGGAAAAATATGTGGGCTGCAAATAGAGCACAGAAGGAAAGAAACATTCTTCGACCAAAGCCATCTCACAGAAATCTAATGAGATTGTTAAGAGTAATATTGGTGGGATAAGCCCACAAACCTGAGACATGCTAACCATGTCACACCACACAATAGCACACCATTATATGACATCTAAATCATTAGAGGTAACCGTTTCACTTCCTACCACACTAATATGGCGGATATAAAAATACCTTCAACCCATGCTCGAATACAAAATATTCACATTAGGCCCAAAGAGCAAATAATCTCTTACCCAAGTCTTTCCTAGCTTGTTCTGTTTTCCCTTGTTCTTGCAGCCTCATGTATCGCTCATGAGCCCTTTGTTTCTCTAACTCCTCCCTGCAAAAGAATCGAAGCAAGCATTGTCAAACAAGATTTCTTCAGGTATAATCTAGAACCCCTAAAGATTGAGCCCTAAGAGCAACATATTATATCCTGTTTCAGCACAGCCATAACAGTTTGATCAGTTTGATATCTTCTCTACATCTCAACAAAAAACGAATTCCTTCTTCAATACACAATATGCTAACCTTTCACGCCTTGAAAGCTCTGTTGTTTTCCCAGTCTGAAAACACCAAATAATAACAGCATTACTTCTCGATCTAATATAATCACTAAAAAAACATAGAAACCGAAACTTACATCAACATCTCTAGCTTTCAAGTTCTTCGCTTTCACCAAATTAGGATTTTCAATCTCAATAATACCTTGAGTTCCTTTCCGCTTTTGCTAAACATTATTCAACCAATTTCCAATTAACAAGCCATTCCAATTAAATAAAAAATGTAAATACTTTAATAATTACTAACATCAGGATCATCTTCTTCGGATTCCTCCTCAGATTCCTCTTCCCTCTTTTCCTCTTCATACTCAGCTTCCTCCTGAGCATTTTAAATACAGATTCTCTCTCACACACAGTATCAACTTCACCAAAACAATTACATAAAAAACACAATTACTAATCAGAGCTGGGATAAGACGAGAGACATACCCGCTTAAACGTGCGAGGACGGGTTGAGGTGCCAGCAACTGCAATAAATCGAATATTACAAACAAATAAAAAAAACCTTAATTTTTACAAGAATAAAAAATAAACAGAAAGCAACAACTTTATAGATGGTTAAATAATAATCCAGATCCAACTGAAATTTCTTTAGAAGAAGAAGAAGAAGAAGAAGAAGACAATCTTACGCATCTGCTCGGGGGTAGAAAAGTGACGCTGACCGGTAGGCTTTCCCTTAAACTTTCCTCTTACCATCTTAATAAATCAAAACAATGAGTACTCAAAAAAAAATCAAAATCAAAAGTTAAGGGAAAAGAGAAGGATTGATAGGCTTTTAGTTCAAATCAGAAGGAAGATGTACTCTGTTTGATTTAGAAGTGGAGGAGAGGAGGATTTGATCTGATTTGATTTGATCCTTCCTGATGGATGGATGGATGGGTTCCAAAGGCAAAACCCTAGAGGAGAAAACTTGGACCAGCGTGCGGTGGACGGGAACTTTTTTATTGTGTCTGTTTTGTCCACATGGATTCGATGCCCTTACGTGGTAAATCTGTTGATCACACAGTGAAGATGCGATAGATGTCTGATGAAAGGTTTGGGGCCCACAGTGAAGCTGGCCAGCCTAGGCCTGAAAATCAAAATACAGGCCTAGCCCAGATCGGATCGCTCAACCTCCTTGGCGTCTTGTAACCCAAAAGGAAAATTTGGATTTGAATCTTCGCATGTTTTATTATATTTATTAAACAATTTTTAATTTTTAATTTTTAAATTTTAAACTGAATAAATATTATTTAATGCATGATAATCCCAACCTAACTAACTATTTATTGATCATGTGAGGTGGGTCATCTTTTCTAGTAATAGGATGATCTCATTTATTATATTAATATGGTATTTAAATTTTATCTAGTCTTACATAAGTAAATTATATCACATAAAAAATATATTGAATCTTAATACAATTTTTTTTTTGTTAATAATGTCATGAATCTTAACTAAATTATACGGCATTGTTAGTTTAATTTGTCAAGGATTCCCACTATATATAAATAAAAATAAACCTTTTAGTGTATCATATAAACTTTAGTTATGGTCAATTGCTTTTCTTTGATCAATCATGATTCATTATTGATTCGTTAGTTTTCCCTTAACTTTTCTAATTAATTAAGACTTTTTAAACTCAGTCAATTTTATTATTCATGATCAATTTTAACCTTTTTTTATTTGTAATTTGTTTTAGTATAAATACTAATGTTATATTAGGTTATCATTAAATTTGAATCACCATTCCCAATTTAAGAAACATAATTAATATTTAAATCCTCGAATGGTTAAGAACATTATGATGTTGGTTTTATATCCATTTGAAACATCATTTCTAATTTAAGAAATATAATTAACATTTAAATCTTAGTATTTAATTTTAAATTCAATGATTTAATTAAATTATTTACAGTTATGACATATATATATATATATATATATATATATATATATATATATATATATAATGTCCCATGAACATTTATGTAAATCACTAGTAGATTCTTAACAAGGTTTAACTGCACGCTACCTTTTAATATGATCTAATGCAGAACCTGTCAAGCTCGAAGTGTTGGGTTTTTCAAATATAATACATGTGGTGTAAACTATGACATAAAATTATTCAGAAGTCCAAGAGTTAGATAGATCTAAAGTTATTTAGAGATTTGTTACCTGAATATCTAATTTTCTTGGACTTTGAATAATTTCTTAAAGGCAGGGTTGTTGCAAACCACAAGATGTCCAATTGTCCAGCGGCCTCTAATAGTAATCCACAAAACCACTCGTGAGAAATGTTCTAAATTCTTATTTAGGAGAGAAGGATTGCTATGCCTAGAGTACTAACTTTAATTTTATGTTTACGTAGTTTTTCTTATCTATCAAACAACCACTTTTGATAAAATAAGAGGCGTAACTTGCTATTTAAAGCTAGGAAAATCTAAAAAACCCTATAAAGACAAATGGTTCGACGTGGACTTCATATAGTAATAAAAATATCTGAACTGCCAGTAATAAAGATTGGTAAAATATCAATTTGCTCCTTAAATAATATTCATATATTAATTCAGGATAATTTTAGAAATTAACTCAATCAAGTCCTTGATTTTTCTAGGAGTAGAAATATAATCCATGTATTAATTATAATTTAGTCCTTAATTTTTAAAATATATTTTAATCAAGTAATACTTAATTAAATCATCTCATTTAATTTTGACTAATGATTCTTAATGTGTATAACTCATTAAGTTTCTAATATGTTGGCCCAAATATAAATTATAATTATAATTAAATAGAATTAAATAAATTAAACAATTTAATTTATTATTAATTTAAAATTTGATTAATTTATATTTGAAGATCAGATGTATTGTCTAGAAACATGTCATGATCTCCAAAATATTATAAAAGTCATTAGTGGTTTGACTTAACTTTTTAGTGACCGATTTCTCAGTGTAATTAATATCTTTTCATCAATAATATTCTAATTTAACATTAAAGCATGAAATATGTTTGTCATGCTAAATCATATTTATTCTCTACGTAATAATCATTGATTGTTTGAATAAGATTTGAAACTCTTTTCAAATTTCATTTCACCTTAACCAAAGATTTCTCAGTTAATACTATTTGAGAATAAATGAAACATTTTTCTTAATTCACTTAAGGTGATGAATCATCTTTTTATTACTTAAGTACCTTCATATAGTTCATGTTATACCCAATATGTGCCCTTTTGTTACCTCAATTAAAATAACATGTAACAGGATCAAAGCATAACATTTTTTTTATATAAGATGACTTAGAGATCTCAAGTCTAAGGATTACTTACATAACTGTCATGTAAACATTTCCATAGACATATGTTATCTTTCCATATGAAATTCTCATACATGTTAGTTTAGTGTACATGTCTTATGATAAACATCTATGTATTAGTTCTAGGTATCCTTCATACCTCAACTTATGAAAACAACTGCTTCCTTTTATAAATAAAAAAAATATAATATGTATCAGTTTTTATAGTTCTAATGAATGTCTAGTATTTAAGAGAATATCAATTATGAACATTTTAAAAACAATGTTTTGATGCAATAAGAATGTCATAATTATAATAACTTTATAATTTTATTTGCAAAGCATTTTTGTTCCATAAATTTTATCTTTATTCTAGATTAATTAATGTAATATTATACACTAGTAGAAAATTGATAAATACAAACAGAAATATTAAAGGAATATTTCTGTTGGTAAATTTCTGACGGATATATTTCCTTGATATATATCAAAAAAATTATATTAAAAAAATTAAAATAAAATAAAATAAATAATGACGTGTCATTGCAAATCCTTTTATCCTGGATTTTGCCTTCAAGTTGAATAGCCAATGTCACAAAAGTTGCTATTAAAAAAACAAATTATTTTATAGGGAAAGCAAAAGGAGAATCAAAATCACCATATTTCTCATTAGCACTGTCATTGGTTACAACATGAGCATGGGGTCTGCCGAGAGAGGGGCGTCCGATGACCAAATATCCAGACTACCAAGCCGGAGGTACAAAGCTGTGGACACGGATTCGGAGTTTCGCAACAGTGTTGATTGTGATTCTACCGTTGCAAGCGCAGATCCGGTAAGTCCTAGTTTGAAAATACACGTAGCTAAACTACCTTATCAGCATGCAATCAGAGCATGAGCTGAAAAGCCATGGATGATCATCTTCCTAATGATTTCTTCTTTCTTCTTCTTATATTTGTGTTATGATATTGACAGGAATGTTGCATATGCCTAGCCAGGAATAAAGACATAGAAGAAGTTAGGCAATTGCCATAGAGGAGCTCACCAGTAATCATAAATATAGAACTCTGTCTTTGGGTTATATTTGGCAGTAGATTTAGATATACCCCAAAATAGGGTAGGGAAGTACTTTCCTCCTCAAGGATATATACCCCAAAATCTGTGCATGATTTCTTTCTTCCTGGTAATGGTAAAGGATATATACAGGTATGCATGTAATCGTACTTAAATAATGCATATATTATAACCTTGATAAAATATTACTCTCTAAATTAATAATATTGATTAAATAAATTTTTTTTAATAGTCTCAACTTGGGTAAATTAATAATTCATTAAATTTGTAAGATAATATACTTAAAAAAACACGTAGTTCTCACTTATATATAAATTAATAATCCCCTTGTACATCAATACACATACATACTTAATTACATAGTTTTTGTAAAATAAGACTTCAATATTATTATTTTTCTGTAAACCTCCAATTAGATGTTTGAGAAAACCTGAATAATAATAAAATAAAATAAAAGTAAATAATTGGGATGAGATTTTTAATTATTAAATATTTATTTTTGACATTAAAAAAAATAAAGCTTTCTGGTCATAAGGCCCCGATTAAAATTTTACAGTATTAATGAGATATTAAAAAATATAAACATAAAAGATAAATTAAATATTTATTAATAATAAATATAATAATAAAACATGTAACCAACCGATTACATTCAAGAAATATTAAACTAACACCAATTACCCAGTTTTATAACAGCATAGCATTTAAGGTAAGGCATATTTCTAGCCATAAGCTGCGTGCCTCTGCATAATGTGGCCATGTATACATGGAGGAAAAAAAAAAATAGAGGCAAAAACAGTTCAATTCATCAAACCGGATCACTCCAGCAGTTCATGCAACTTGTGGACAAAACCATCAACATAAGAGTTTTCAAGCTCTTTGCCTAACAAAAACTCTCTCCATTTTGCATGGTTTGCTCTCACCAATTTCCCCACTTCACTATCATCATCCATCACAGCTTTCACTGCCTCGCAGACACCATGTCTTGTAAACAAGCCATCTTCTTCACCTTTCTTGACTTCAACTCCAACTTTCAGATCTCCACCCACTACTCTTGCATTGATTATTTGGTCTCCAACATTTGGCAAGAGGACTAATTGACACTTATTTACCATACCCTCTGACAACGACCCAGATCCACAATGAGTCACGAAACATCCTACAGAAGGATGCCTCAAGATCAGCTGTTGCTGGACCCAACCCGTATAAACAAGTCCTCTTCCCTTAACTCTCTCCTCGAACCCTTCTGGCAAGGCTGACTCGATTGTTTCAGCTCCAATAGGTGGTTTGAGGACAGCGAAAAAGGGCAAGCTTGTAAGCTCAAGACCTAAAACCAGCTCTTGAAACTGATCTTTCTTAAGAATACATTCACTCCCAAAGGCACAGAATACCAAAGTTTCGGCTTTAAAGCTATCCAACATTTTGGCAATCTTTTCTTCCAAGACTGAGTTCGGTGGTTCTGGCACGATAGGACCTGCCAGAATCACAGGCTTGCCAAATTGGTCCTCAATATAATCAGAATAAGGCCCTTCCATCTCTCTACAAGCTTTGAAGGCAATAGCGTCACATTGACTTAAAGAATATATATTGCGTTCCTGAAATGAAATGTTGCTTCCAAATTGTTTTACAGTAACAGCGCATATTCCTCGAGCTTCATGAGCACGCAGCTTGATTGATGACGGGGGAAAACTCGGCGGAGGCTGCATCAAATCAGCTGCTGTCAAGCTCTCAAGTTTTCTCTCAGGACTTAACATATAACCAATGGTAGCTGGGCTAATGATACAGAAATGCACAGATTTAATACCATGCTTGCGTGACAACTCCGGCAACCAATGAGTAAAATCAAAGAAGATGAAGTGAGGATTAAGGATGCGAAGATGGTCCTCGATGACATGTTCTGTGAGATCCATCGCAGTCATTAAAAGAGGATGCAAAGGGAAGGGAACATCAGTAGTTGTTTCGGTGCCTGTAGGGAGGCCATCAACATGAGGGACAGTGATAGGAATGAAGGTTATGAGATCAGGATGAAGATTGAAAGGCTCAAACTTGGATTGAGTTTTTTTTGGCAAGAAGAAAGAGACTCTGTGGCCTCTCTCTGCAAGCTTGTTTGAGAAATGGACAAATGCAGTAAGGTGACCTAGGGCAAACCATGGATACATGGCTATGTGAAGGGCTTTGCTGCTCCGAGCTGCTATGTTGGAGCTCATTTTAGATTGCAAAGCCTTATAATTGGCTGGCCATTTTTATAAGTAGACGACTTTTTAACCTTCGCGCTAATTATGGATGCCCTTTCTGTTTTCTCCGAGGTTTTACTTTTAAATGAGCACAGCTTTGCTGTGCCTCGTATGTATTACTCAAACTGATCTATTTTAAACAGCTTTATCACGCGCTCGGTAACCGATTACTAGACAACGTGTGTATGGTTTGGAGGTGTACCGTATTTTTAAAAGAACAAATTATATCTCACTTAAGCCAAATACACACACACACTACCGAACTTTCAAGCCTATATATATATATACACTTTTATCGGATACCACCAATAAAAGTATATATACAAGCTTTTTTTAGTGGTATCCAATAAAAGTGTGTGTGTATGTATATATATATATATATATATATATATATATTTATATATATATATATATATATATATATATATATATATATATATATATATATATAGGCTTGAAAGTTCAGTAAAGTTCGGTAGAGTGCGTGCGTGTGTATATATATATATTAAAAAAGCTACAGAACTTCCAAGCCTATATATATATACACTTTTATAGGATACCACCAATAAAAGTATATATACAAGCTTTTTTTAGTGGTATCCAATAAAAGTGTGTATATATATATATATATATATATATAGGCTTGAAAGTTCAGTAAAGTTCGGTAGAGTGCGTGCGTGTATATATATATATTAAAAAAGCTACAGAACTTTCAAGCCTATATATATATACACTTTTATAGGATACCACCAATAAAAGTATATATACAAGCTTTTTTTAGTGGTATCCAATAAAAGTGTATATATATATATATAAGCTTGAAAGTTCAGTAAAGTTCGGTAGAGTGCGTGCGTGTATATATATATATTAAAAAAGTTACAGAACTTTCAAGCCTATATATATATACACTTTTATCGGATACCACCAATAAAAGTATATATACAAGCTTTTTTTAGTGGTATCCAATAAAAGTGTATATATATATATAGGCTTGAAAGTTCGGTAGCTTTTTTAATATACCGAACTTTCAAGCCTATATATATATACACTTTTATCGGATACCACCAATAAAAGTATATATACAAGCTTTTTTTAGTGGTATCCAATAAAAGTGTGTATATATATATATATATATATATATAGGCTTGAAAGTTCGGTACGTGTGTATATATATTAAAAAAGCTACCGAACTTTCAAGCCAGACACCCCTGGCTATGCAAGGAGCTTCGAAAAAGAAAAAAAGAAACGATAAGTTAGGGCTTAGGATATGCTATTCTGAGGAAGTGGAACACAGCTGTCCAGTCTTTTTTTTTTAACTACTATTTCAAAGCTTCAACAGAGAATGGAACAAACAAATGACCCCTAGCAATTATCTCTCTCGATTGTTAAACATTTGGATCGTGAATTACTCGGAAAATCATTTCAGTTTTTTTTTTTAATCCTCTCTTTAAACTCGGGTTGACAGCTTAACTTGTTAATTACCACATAAATATTTGCATGAGGGGCCTGTTTCTCACAGGCATATAGCATGGGGGAAAAGGAGGTTTTGTGCAAAACAACACTGCCTCTAATGGTAATACAAGATATTACTTGATCTCAAAGCATAAGAACTCTTAGTAAATAACGGTGTAATAAGATGTAAGACATTAATTTCACAAGGTCATTGCTGATATGGTCTTACCGTTTTAATACCTTATAAATAACCTGTTGTCAAAAATTACATAATTATTAGATAAATTAATGAACAAAAAACTTAGTTTATAATCAAGTAAAATAATAATAACATCATAAACTTGTAATCATAACAAAAGATTATCATGCTTACTAAAAAAATATATAAACTTTGATAAAATATTAAAATAGAAACCTAGCATACATACTAAGTATATACTAGAACTATACAAATAAAACTTAACTTCAGTATACATTTAGCAAGACTTGTACACAAAAAACCAACCGTAAAACTCTTCTCTTTTAGGAACCAAAATTGATAGAATTCTTTTCATTATCACATTTGATTATCTTTGTAAAACAAGAATTGATGTGAATCCAAAGGGTAAGAACCCTTGAACCGATAATCAAGATTGAACTCGATTAAGTAATTACTTGAACCAAAAAACCATATCTATTGGATGAAAAACCTCGATTGTTGATTATAACAAACCAAGAACCGAAGGTATAAGAATAGGACCCTTACCCATCAGTTATAACAAACCAAAAACCATAGGTATAACCATGAACGTCACAAAGATATGATTTTTGATTAGTTTCCGAAAAAGTTCCATGAGGAACCAAGAGTAAGAGCAAATTCTCTCACACAAGTTTTATTTTTTTAATAATCAACCCATCTCCAATTAATTAAAACCTACATATAAGATAAATAATCATATTTATACTAGGTAAAATGTTCCAAACAAGGTTGGAAAAATAAAAAAAAAGTTCTAAATAAAATAGAAAAAAGAATCCTAAATTAATTAGAAAACTAATGCAATTCTTGTATAGTAGATTTTTGTCTTTATTGCAAGGTCTTCTTAATGTCTGATCATTATAAACTTTTAACCCTATAGAAAACAAGGCCTTTAGAATCATTTAACAAAATTTCGCTCGGATCAAAAGTTATGGGCATTAACATAAAACTGAACATTAGGATAAGAAGCCCAATTCACGTGTAAATATGAAAATAAGTTGAATTTGCAAGTTTTAAAGAAAATAAAACTTAAATATCTTGAATTAACCCATTGAGTTTCCTTTAACCTTCTTAGCTCTTGACCTTGTAATAGGTCGAATTGGAATATGTAATGGATCATGTGGTGTTGTTTGATAATTCTCATCATTCCCCCTCCATTAAAAGATTCGACCTGAAATCATCTACTTGCTTGGATGTTGACTTATTTTTGCAAGAAATATTATTTTGATTTTGCGATTCTGATCTTCCTTTTCTTTTCTTTTTTTATATAAATTTCAAAGAAAACTCAACATCAAGCTAAACTAGAGAATAAGCTAGATTCAAGATATAAAAACTAGGGTAAAAACAAAATCAATAACATAGAGAAAACTAGAAAATAGGGTAAAGTTGAAATAAAAAACCTAACAACATAAATAGATAAAACCTGATTTTAGAGTCTTGCTTTGATACTAATTGATGCGAACCCAGAGGGTAAAAACCATTAAACCCATAATCAAAATTAAATATAACCTAAGAAAGCTAAAATCAAGTTGAAAATAACCTAGCCAGTAATTACCTGAACCAAAGAACTATAGTTATTGGATGATAAGCCTCAACCATTGATTATAAGGAATCAAGAGCTGATGATATGAGAATAAGACCTTAACCTATTAGTTATAACAAACTTAAGTGTAAGACCCAGGTTGTGGCTTAGGGCCTAAAAGGCCTCAAGACCATTGTGAGCCTAAAACAGCCCATAACCCAAGCATTGGGAAATCTTTTTTTCTAAAATAACAAAAAGAACATTAAAAGTTATCCAATACAGTAAAAGAGAAACAACGTTTAAACAAGTAGTATGACTTTTAGAGTTTTCTCTAGACAATTCCTTAAGCTTGGGCGTGAAGGCTTTTTGGTTTGGGGCTATTTGGGACTGGTAACAAGGTAAGATCATCCTTAACTCTTTAATTTTTAGATTATGAACAGTAATTTTGGCATGCTAGGGCTCGATGAATGAATTTGGGTTTGAATGATTTTGATGTTTTTGATGGAATCAATTGTGGAGAACTTGTTAGAATGTTTTATAATATGTATCTGGACTGTATAGGGTTGGGATAGAACTATTTTTATGTTGTTGAATGTGTTGTTGAGATTGGGTAAGATCAAAATAGATTGCAAGTTGAGATTCTCTAGGATTCTCGATCAAGCGGTCGACCGATATAAATGAACCGATCAATCAGTTGTTGGATATAAGATGCGGTCGATCGTTTGGGTTATGGTTGGTCGACCAGTTGGAGAAATAGTTGTGAGGTAGGTTTGTTTTATTTTAAATAGTCGAACAAATGAAGAGGCGATCGATCGGTTGATTAGCATTTTCATTTATGTTTTAGTATGTTTAGTGTTTAAACTTCTTCTTCGATCTGTTTTTTTTTTTTTAGTATCTCTTATTTATTCATTTAGGTTCTGCAGATACTACTCTGGTCAAATGCTAGTGATTTATTTGTCTCAGTTTCGAGTATTTTGTTCAATTTGCTTCTATTTTCTGGGTGAGTGGAATAATTTTTATTATGCATTATATATGTGTGTTGGTATGAAATGATGAGTATTATTGCTATTATTAATTATATAAACATGATTACTTATTGTTATTATTATTATTTTTTCTTCTTAAATACTCATCATATGCCTGTTTGATTTAAATACAATCCATATATCCTTTATATTTATTCAAATGTGATCATGCTTACATAGTGAATTTTGATGATAAACCATGAATTCTTTATCAATGTTATTTGTTCATTTAAGCTCATGATTCTTGTTACCCTATTTAGACTGTTGTCAGAAACTTCAAATAAAGGGTAGTTAGTTGCTCCATGTTAATAGAGAATAGTTTGCCTATGTGCACATGGTATTCTAATTCCTAACTGGTAAGTAGGATGTCAGTACTGTATGAATTGATCCCCCTATGATTATATATGTTTCTTAGCTGACAAGTAGGATGTCAGTAATATGATATGTTATTTTGACATGCATACCCCCTTTGTTCATCATCTGTTTGTGACCTTTGGAATATCTTTGTTTGTTATATACCTTGTTTTATACAATCATAATCACATATCTTATAATGTATGTTAGCATGTATAATAGTTATTATCTCTCACTAATTGTTTGGACTCACTTATCCAATATTTATCACACCCGACATCGCGACGAACTTAAAATCATTATTAAAAGCTAAAGAATAGATTTCTAGCGTCTTGTTCTTTAATGAAGAAAGGTCTCGTTAAAGTAGTCGCTACCTAGTATTATGGTCACTAGGAACCCTAACTGGCCAGCAGAGATTCTATGGTACAGGACTGGTTATGCAAAAGAAAAGTATTATCACCTCTTAAGCGTTCTACCTAAGGTAGGCTGCATTGTTGGTTTTGTCTTAAATTGCTAGGGGTTTGTTGTGTTTTATCTTTGATGGACTACCTATAATATTGATTTTCTGCATACATTTAGGTGTCTTTGCTTTCCATTTCTGCATCTATATCATACTCATAAATTGGATTTTCATTTCTCTCCATGTGTGTTCTTAGGCTATAGTTACTCTCATCTTGGTTATTATTATCTTGACCTTACATCTCAACGTATTTCCTTTTTCCAAATGTTTCCTCGTCATATTCGTTTTCATAAACGAGTGTTTTCTTTTGACAAATCTGAATAGATGGTATAGCCCCACAACACTTCTCCTCGTTATATTACTATTACCTACTTGTCTAATTTTCTTAATTCTCTATTTTTTTTATTGCATTACACTTGTGGCCTCTCCACCACATATACTACCTACCATTTCTTTTATATTCAAACAGCCTACTAGTTTTGCCCTTATGTCATTATATGCTTGTTTATCTAATAATCATTCTCTAGATATAGGTTTTTCTTTTTCAGAGTTATAACTTTTCAGGTCTGATATTGCTAGTTCTCTTGGTTCTACTATTGTTTCATCTAGATTTGTTATTGCCAGTCCAGCATCACGATCTGAATCTCCTGCTGGGTTAAATTTGGTTTTTAACCTCTCATCTTATCCTCTACAATAGTATACAAGTTTGGCCTTCCTTGCCTCTTGTTCTATGGTTCATCAACATCATATGGTTCTTCATCAACGGTTGTCAAAGATAGCAAATCTGATGGCTATCTTCAGCTTTGTCTAACAACCCTATCTCTTAAGTACTCTCTCCTCATGCCTATAAACTGATTATATTTTCTGATGCTGACAGGTATGAGGCTTGACATGATGCTATAAAGGATAAGATTCAGGTGTTGCGTTTCAATGGCACTTGGTTTTTGGTTTCTTCTCATCCTTTGATGAATGTTATTGGTAGCAGTTGGGTGTACAAGATAAAATATCATGTAGATGCCATCATTGAGAACTATAAAGCTCAATTGGTTGCTAGACGTTTTACTTGATAATAAGGTATTGATTATTTTAAGACTTTTAGATCTATCATTAAGCAAGCCACTGTATGTGTGTGTGTATATATATATATGAGACACTTGATGAAGAGGAATATATGCAATAACCTCCAGGTTTTGTTGATTCTACCTTTTCCTCTCATGTGTTTCGATTACATAAGTTTTTATATGGCTTGAAACAAGCTTTTCGGGCATGGTACACTCGTTTGAGTGATTATATTTTATTTATTAGCTTTCGTGCTTCTAAGGTTGACATATCATTATTCATCTTATCTACGAGTGTTGATATCTTTTATCTTCTAGTTTACATTGATGGTATTTTTCTTACTAGAAGCAATTCAGTTTTACGTCACCGATTGATTTAATTACTGAGGTTAGAGTTTAAGCTTTGGTATTTTTGAGTTGTTCATTATTTCTTAGGGATTGAGGTTCATCCTACCAGTACGGGTCTTATGCTACGACAAGAAAAATATCTTTTTAACATACTCAATATAGTAGGTATATCTTCTTGCAAAATCTGTTAACACTCTTATTTCTACCTCAGGTTACTATAGTGCTCGATTCCTTATTTTATGATCCTACATGGTTGTTGTTACTTATTTTTGGACCCCATGTTTGCTGGAAGATTGAAAAAAGCAGATGAAAGAAATATTTTTTTGAAACCCTATTTGAGCTATTTTTTGCTCTCTTTATCCTTCCCCTTTGCTGCCAAAATCGTCAGGTTTTCTTAGATTGATCAGAAGTCTTCATAATGCCAAATTCATTTTTTTTATATGGTCTTTAAAATTGAAAAAATTCCTTAGAATTTGCATTAAAAAAATGATTCTGCTGTTGTCGTAATTTTTTGTTCCAACTTAGGCTCTAATTCTGACTCGGTTTCGTATGATATCTGACCATCCTAGGTATATTCTGTCACTCATGATATGTTAAAAAATTGACGTACACCTTTATTAGGTCCTAGCAATCATTGTTCTTACGACAAATTCTCAGTCAGATTCGGATGCTCAGCATCGTCAGATCAAGAACCTTTTTGACCAACTAGATTACTAGCAGATTTTGTTCTCTAAAATAATTTTATCTCACTTCAACTTCTTCAAATTTATAGTTCGGGACACATAGATGAATTTGAGCTTTTGAATTGCTTGATTCCGAGATCATAAACTCAAGATATTCCTGTTTGAAATCTAGCATGAAAACATAGAATCTTGCCGTGAAAAAGTTTTCAGCCGAGTTTGGTTGCAATTCTGTTATTCAAAACGAATTTATCTCACTTTGAATCCTTCATCAAAGTTGTAGTCCGGGACACGTAGATGAATTTTGGCCTTTTGAATCACTTGATTTCAATATCAAAAACTCAAGATATTCTCGTTTGAATATCTAGTGTTGAAAGCAGGGATTCCTGACCGTGAGAAGGATTTTTGCCCAAGTTTGCCGGACTGTTTTGAAGGATTTTTTTGGACCAAAGACTGAATCGAAATGTGCTAAATTGAGGGATTGAATTGAAGAAGGATATTGAAAGCTGGAGAGGGGGGCTGGATCATCATAAATGACAGGATTTTTACCACACCGAATAAGGAAAATAGGACTTTGCAGCTGCACCCTCCATCTGATTTCTTTCCTTTTTTTCTCTGCTGTTTTCCTTTCTCATCACGCCTGATTTTTGGAGCTGAAGACCATGTTTTTGTTGCCTCATTTCAAAGGGAGCAGCTAGCCCTATGGAAGGAAAGAAAAGAGCCACACCATCCTCTAACTAGGAAATAAATCACTGCTGATCACAAAATCAGAATCAAACATTCTGGTTTTCTGTTTCTGCTCACCCGAGAATACACCCTAGAGTTAATGTAATATTTGTTTCCTAAATAAAGCCGTGTATAGGCTATATAAAAGCCTCGGCTGCTGACCTAAAGGAGAGGGGGGTGAAAAATGCAGAGAGAAAGAGCATAAAAAAAGGAGAAAACCAGAGAAAAAGAGAGCAGAAAAATAACAAAAGAGAGGAGAGAAAGAAAAAAAAAAGAGGAGACGGAGGTAAAACAAGGGGAAGAGGAACGAGTAAAGAAAGAAAAAAACACAAGAGAGGCAGGCGGTAAGAGAGAGAAGGGAAAAACACAGAGAGTAGGGGTTCATCTTTTCGATTGTGAAAGTCTTCACAGGAACAAAGTTACAGAAAAAAAAAGAGGGAGCGGATGAAACAAAAAGAGGAGAAAAGGGGAGGGAGAGAGAGACCAAAAACAGAGAGGAAAAGCAAAAGAGGGGGCTTTCTTTCATCCGGGGGTTACTGGAAGACCTTGACTAAAACGGGGAAAGACATAAAAAAAAAAGAAAGAAAAGAGAGAGCAGAGGCAGAGAAAAAAAGAGTGAGAAACGAAAGAAGAGAAACGGGAGAAACATAGAAGACCAAAACAGAGAGAGGAGAAAGGAAAGAGAAGGAGTCCTTCTGTTGGTTAACAGAAGCGAGAAGGTAGAAGCTTTGCCCATCGGCTGGTACGTCATCTTTGGCATTCAAAACAAGCAGGATTTGCAAGTATAAGTTTTAGTTTCTCCTTCCTTGCAATATTTCAAAGCTGGTGTCTGCTGATTGGTTTTTTTTTATATATAAAAAAAACCTGTTTCTACTCTTGTCTGGGACGTGCGTTTTTGTTTGTTTTGGCAACAAGTTGCAAGCTTGCTACTGTTTCGTTCATGACTGTGATTTTTAAAGGGGTGTGTATGTGAGTGCCACGGGCCTTTTTTTTTCCTTTAAATTGGTATGTATATGAGGAATTGTGAGCTTTAAAGCTCCTCATCATCCCCCACCCGTCTGTTCGATTATATTTTTCTGTTTTTTGCATGGAACGTGTGTGGCAGCTCCCATGATTAGGAAAGGAGTAAAGGGGTGTGAGTCACGGTTCCTGTCATAATTTCAGTTTCAGAACTTTTGTTAATTTTTCGTGCATACATCCTTGTTGTCTTATTTTAGAGAATGATGGGTTAGGCTCGTTCAGGCTTCAAATTCAAATTGGTGTGAACTGTTTTAGGTTTTTGTGAATTTTAGAATAGATGGGTATATATATATATATATATATATATATATATATTGTTAATTGTGATGTTTGTGTTTAATCTTGTTGTTCGTGTTTTGACAAAATATAAAAATGTTTTCTTGTGTATTGCATACGGCCAATACCCTAACATGTTTTGAACGTTCTTTTTATAGAAAATAATATTGGAAGTTTCAAAAATATGTTTTCGCATGGATTTCTTAAACACACCAAAAATTATTTTCTTACATTTCTGGATTTTACAACATGTTTGTAAAACTCCAAAGGGTATTGGCCAATATTCCAAAAAATATAAAAATCTTATTTTGGGGGGAATTCATCTATTATTCACCGCTAATGTTTGGATAAAAAAATCCTTAAAGGACGAATATCCAAAATATTATTGGGAATAATTTGTTATTATTCACTGTTAATATTTGGATAAAGAAACCCGGAGTGGTAAATATCCAAAATAATTTTCTAGGAATAATAAATCTGCACATATCCTTGAAAGAAGCCTTGATTATAATCGAGGACATTTCAATTTTTTACTCCACAGTTTACGAGCCGTGAGAATATAAAACACTAAGACAAAAAAAAAGGTTTTTAAAGCACCCTCGATTTCTAAATTTTTGTCCCTACTCCTTGCGATTTACGAGTCGCAAACTCTTGAAATACTAAGGGAAAAGTGAGCTTTTAGAGCACATGGAATCTCCTTGGATTTCTATCTTAATAAATTTAGTTTGCATCAAACCTAGAAAAACTGATGGGATTAGAAAACACCAACACCATAGCAATTATAAGACAAACCAAACACCAAGCAGCTTACCTTAGGTAGGGCGTACTAGGGGTGCTAACACCTTCCCTTTACGTAACCAGTCCCTTACCTTAGAATCTCTGAAAGACCAGTTGGGTTTCCTAGTGACCATAATACTAGGTGGCGACTCCCTTTTACACAAATAAAATAAAAGACCTCGAAATCAATCGAGGATCGCCGCGACGCCGTGCTCCGCCGCGAGGGTGCAACAGGATGGCGACTCCACTGGGGACCTTAGGACTAAGCTTGGTAATTGTTTTTTTATTATGCTATGTGTTGTTGTTTTTTTACTATGAATGATATTTTGTTTAAAAGCTTTAGCATGCATCTTCACATTCTGTCATACATGGTATAGTCATGCATTACTTTATTATTATTATCTTTTTGAGGGCACACACAATAAACTTTAAGTTAAGTGGGGGACTAGCAGCTTGCCTTATGACTTGAGTCAAGGTTTAAGTTTGTGTAAACCCCAACTCTTTGCTGAGTGTTTAGACTGATAGTGATTGGTACATGTGCCATCCCACTATCTGCTGAACCCTCATATTGCCTTTACGAGGGTGATCACTGGGACAGCAAGAGACCCTTTTTAGAGACCAAGTAGTAAACCTACCCTATGTTTCACGTAAAGGAACTAGAACCTATCCTTAGGGTGTATGCTCCATAATATCTTTTGCATCAAAACAAGTCTAAACCCAAGTCATCTTGAATTGCAGGACTTGTGAACGAAATGGCCACCATTGCTAAATTTTCCATCATAGAATATGGAAAAAATTCTGAACTGTCACAATTGACTGAAGGAGACTGCCTTAGAAGCGATGCTAAGAAGCTGTCACCAATCAAGAACCTGAATTGCATTATGAATTAGGTAAACAAGTTAACGACTCACTTTCAAAATGTAGATAAGGATGTATTTTTTAGGAAATACGGACGTTTGGTGGAAATTGCAAGGGTAGAAGTTTTAAGTCCTGCTGTGCGAGCCTTAGTTCATTTTTGGGATCCAGACTACCAGTGTTTTTCTTTTGGAAATATAGACCTATGTCCCACTATGGAGGAATATGGTATGTTGACTGAGTTTCCAAACAATCTGTATCGGATTTATTTGCCTTTGAGATATGGCAAGATCATCCCTGAACTGTCAAAATTGCTTAAAATCTCCAACTTGGAAAAGTTTTTGGAAAAGAATGCTACCGGTCTGAAATGGAAGATGCTAGCAATTGAACTAGAAAAGAAGTCAGGATTAGAAAAAAAAAAGATTGATTGCCTTCGTCATATTTGGCCTTGTGTTTTTCCCAAGTCAGACGGGTGTAGTGAGTTTGGAGGCCGCTGCTGCTTATGTAGAGTATGAGAATACACAAATCGATCCAGTGGCTGCTATTTTAGCTAAAACCATCTTGATGCTTAATCATTATAGGAGGACCGGAAAAGGAGCAATGAGATGCTGCACGCAGTTGTTGTATATCTGGATGGTTAAGCCATATCGAAACAAAAAAACCTGTCTTCAATAATTTTTGGTGGTTCACCCAAAGACCGCTGAAGTTAGTAGAAGAAGAAGAATGGGGAGATCTAGACAACCAAGGTTGGGTTGACAAATTAGAAGGTTTGCCTAATAGTGATTTTAAGTGGAGAGCCCCATGGGTAACGACAGTGGAAGTCCTAATGATTTGTGGACAAAGACGTTGGGTGTCATTGGTAGGGATTACAGGTTATGTGAGTTATGCTCCTACCCTAGTGGTAAGGCAACTTGGGGGCATGCAGTTTGTTTCAAGGACTATGAGAATTGCTCAATTCTTTGGCTTATTCAAATATCCCATTGCATAAGAAGTTTTGGAGATCATCAAACAAGATTGGAAGCATTTGGTTTTGGTTGAGATAGAAGGTTTAAAAGATCCAAGTGCAAGTGAAGGATATATATGTGAGATGGAGAGACTTAGCAGCTTCAGCTATGCCTTGTGTAGGAGTCAAATCTTCCCAAACTGTAGAAGAGCCTATTAAGAGGAAAATGGTCAATAATGAAGAGGAGTTAAGAAGACAAGTGGAAAAACTTTAGACAGAGTTGAGCAAAAGCAGAAAAGACAAGGCAATGTTGGAAGAAATGATGCTAAAAGAAGATAAAAGGAGAGCATTTCTAGATGAGCAAATACAATCTAGAGATGCGTGAATAACAAAGCTTGAGTTAAAGCTAAGCGAGGAGAAGGTTGCTCTGAACTTGAAGCAATGGAGATTGACTTTAACGATTGCCAAGGAAGTGCAGAATATTTCCAAGAAAAATTTGCACAAGTCCAGTTCGAACTGATGGATAGGATTGGGAAGTATGAGGATTTGAACAAGAAATATATGGAGTTGGAAAGCCGTTCGATGGGGATTGCAAAAGAAGAAAGTAAAAGGAAAGGTTTTGAGGCTGTGGAAACAGAATTAGCAGTTAAGAAGAATGAGATAAAATTTATGAGGATAAAACTTGACAAGGAACATGAAAAGGTGAAGTATTTGGATGAGAAGCTAGCAGTAATGGAAAACATAAGGATCAAATCGACGCCAACAATGCTGCTTTAAACAGAACCAATATGTTACTCATAGAAAAGATGACCAAGACAGATGAGCAAATGGACGAAGCTGCTGCACATGCTAGCTTAAAATTTTTTTTAACTTGGTTTGACTTAAAAAAAATTCAAAATGATATTATTTTGATTTTCTTAAAAAATTATTTTATTAATTTAAATCAACTCATCTAACCAATAACCTAAACCTTACACTAAGTTAGCCTCATGGTAGCTTTTCTAAATATTGCCTTTATATATATATAAGTATATTAGTTTGTGCTCTGCTGCAGATTGAAACAATATTTTTTACATGTAAAAACAAATTAAGAGCACGGAGAATTTTTTAACAGTGTTATTAAATCTGACCAAATAGGTTAATTTTGAAATCTCTTTACTTAACTTTTTGTCTAACTCAAGTTTTTTACTAAATCATATGAGAGCTAGTTCAACTTAAATATATCAATTTCATAGGTTCAATGCAATCTTAATAATCGATAAAAATATGACTTAACTTTTTTAAAAAACTTCAAGATGATAATTTTTTTTATAAAAAAAATGAGTCAATGACAAACAGGATCGACCTCGACCTCCCTATAACTCGGGTTATGGACTCTATTAGGTTTAATAAATTTTTTATTTAATTATATAATAAAAATAAATGCTTACAAAATTAAGCACCAACCTAAAAATAAACACTTATTTGAGACAATTACCCCTAGAAATCAAACAAAAATCAAACAAAAATCAATAATGCAGTCCATTTTCCAACCAATTTAATATTAAATGATAAAATTAAAAAAATAAATTAAAAATAATTAAAAGACCAAAAACAAAAATAAAAGCATTTCCTATCGGTAGGTAAAACTCGTCAAACCTGTGAATCGGGTAAGTCGGGCTAGTACGCCAAACCTGTGAACTGAGTTATGAACTTCACTGAGATTATATTTTTTTTCAAAACTATTTTTTATTTAACTATATGATAACAAAAATATATGATTGCGAAATTAAATACCAACTCAATACCGAGATGAACCTTGCAAAAGGCAAAACAAAACCAATTATAAAATTGAATTCCCAATTAACCCAGTATCTAAGGATGAAAAAAAACTAATTAAAAGAAATTCAACTCACCAGATCCGCAAACCAAGTTAACCAATCAAACCTGTGAATAGGTCCATGAACTTTATAAAGTTTAATGACATAAATTTTTTCTGAAACTATTTTTTTTAACTTTATGAAAAAAATATACGATAAAAAAGTCAAGTTCAATTAAAAAAACACCTCACCAAACTTGTAAATCAAGACAACCCAAGTTACCTTAGGAAACCCGTAAACCATGTTAACCTTATAAAAAGGAGAAATAAAAATAAATAAATTATGAAGCTAAATTCTCAACCATTTCAACATTAAAAGATGAAATCGACAAAAACAAATTTGAAAAAAAAATCATAACAAAGATTCAAAAACAAAAAGAAAAAAGAAAGAAAGCAAAACACTGTAGATTACTATTGTTATTCACAGTGCAATGTGTATAGGTGAACAGTAGTTTCCTGATACCCTTTAATTTTTGTTACTTTATAAAGTTTAATAACATGAATTTTCTCTAAAACTATTTTTTTAACTAAATGAGAAAAAAATAAACTATAGAAAAAGTCAAATTCAATTAAAAAAAACTCGTCAAACTCGTAAAATAGAGCAATCTAGGTTACCTTGACAAACTTATAAACCACGCCAACCCCATATAAAGGAAAAATAAAAAGAAGCAAATTATGAAGTTAAATTTTCAATGATCTCAATTTTAAAAGATGAAATCAACAAAAATAAATTTGAAAAAAAATCATAACAAAAATTCAAAATATATATATAAAAGAAAGCAAAACATTGTGAATTACTATTGTAATCCACAGTGCAATTGTGTTGAGTGAATAATGATTTTATTATTTCATAAAGTTTAATAACATGGTTTTTTTTCCTAAAACTATTTTTTTTAACAATATAAGAAAACAATATACTATAAAAAAAACCAAGTTTAATTAAAAAAACCCACCAAATTCATAAGCCGGGGCAAACCAGGTTACCTCATAGAAAGATAAAAAAAAAATACAAAGTTAAATTCTCAACCATCTCAATATTAAAAAATAAAATTGACAAAAATAATTTTGAAAAAAATCATAATAAAAAAATAAAAAGAAAAGAAAATGGAAAAAGAAACATGTATTTAATAAAAAAAATTAATGTGAAGAAAAACTATAATAATCCATCTTAATTTGTGAGGAAAAATATAGTATTTTCCCACATATTTTAGCTTTTCTTTTCATATATATATATATATATATATATATATATATATATATAGACACACACACACTCTCTAAAAGATAGGGGAAAGTACTGTAGCTTTCCCCACATGTTTTGTTTTGGCTTTTTATTTTATTTTACATGTTTTTTCTTTTTTTCCCCCAAAATTGACTTCTTCTTCTTTTTTTTATTTTTTTATTTTTTTTTATTTTTATTTTTTTTCAAAAATATCTTTACCAATTTTTTTAAATATTGAACTAGTTGAGAATTTAACTATGTATTAAAAAAAAACATTATGGATTGCTACAATATTTTCATACATGGTTTTTTCCTTTTTTTTTGTGATTTATTTCTGTTTTTTTAAATAGTCTTTGTCGATTTTAATTTTTTCATATTGATCTAGTTAAGAATTTAACTTCTTAGTTTTTTTTTTAAAAAAATATTATGGATTGCTACAGTGTTTTCCCCACATGATTTTTGTTTTGCTGTAGTGTTTCCCCACATGTTTTTTTTAATTATCTTTGTCGAATTTATTTTTTCAATATTAAGCTGGTTGAGAATTTAGCTTTAGCTTTCCCCATATATTTTGTTATTCCATTTGTTTTTCTTTTTTGTTTTTTTTCCCAAAAATTATCTTTTTTTTTTCCAGAATTTTTTTTGTCGATTTGTTTTTGCTATTGACCTGATTGAGAATTTAGTTTTTTAGTTTTTTTCTTTAAAACACTGTGAATTGTTACAGTGTTTCTTCATATGGTTTTTTTTAATGATTTTTTTTTTCTTCAGATTTATCTTTGTCGATTTTATTTTTTTTCATATTGAGCTGATTGAAAATTTAGCTTTGTAATTCTTTAAAACACTATGGATTGTTAGTGTTTCTCCACATGATTTTTGTCTTGCTACAGTGTTTCCCCACATGTTTTTTTTATCGATTTGTTTTTTAAATTGTCTTTATCGAATTTATTTTTTTCATATTGAACTGGTTGAAAATTTAGATTTGCAGTTTTTTTCTTTAAAACACCGATGATTGATACAATGTTTCGTCAAATGATTTTTTTTGTTATGATATTTTTTAAAATTATCTTTATCGATTTTATTGTTTTTAATATTGAGCTAGTTGAAAATTACAACTGTAGATTTCCTCACGAAACACTATAGATTACTACAGTTTTTTCCTGCATGGTTTTTTTTACTTTTGTTTTTTTGTGATATTTTTCAAAATTTTCTTTGTTGATTTTATTTTGTTAATATTGAGTTGGTTGAAAATTACAATTGTATATTTCCTTACAAAACACTATAGATTGCTACAATGTTTTCCTAAATGATTTTAATATTGAGTTGATTGAGAATTTAACTTTAACTTTCCCCACTTGTGTTTTTTCTTTATTTATTTTTTTTTGCTTTTTTTTCCAAAATTATCTTCTTCTTCTTTTCATTTTTTTGTGTTGTTTTTTTTTCAGAATTGTTTTTGTCGATTTTATTTTTTTTAATGTTGAGCTGGTTGAGAATTTAGCTTTGTAGTTTTTTTAAAAAAAAAAACACTGTGGATTGCTACAGTGTTTCCCCAGATGATTATTTTCTAGAATTGTCTTTGTCGATTTTATTTTTTTCATATTGAGCTGATTAAGAATTTAACTTCGTATTTTTTTCTTTAAAACATTGTGGATTACTATAGTGTTTCCCCACATGATTTTTTTTTAAATTATCTTTATCAATTTTATTATTTTTAATATTAAACTGGTTAAAAATTACAACTTTAAATTTTCTCATGAAACGCTGTAGATTACTATAGTGTCCCTACTTGATTTTTTTCCTTTTGTTTTTTATGATTTTTTTAAAAATTATCTTTGTTGATTTTATTTTTTTAATATTAAACAAGTTAAAAATTTAGTTTTGTAGTTTTTAAAAAAAAAATATTATGAATTACAATATTTTTTTTATATAATTCTTTTTATAATTTTTTCCATAAATCTATAATAATACACGCTTACACTACAAGCTCCCTACATCGCGCGAGTCATGTCATGTAGTATATATGAATGCATGTATCTTTGGTGGTGGAAAGCCTTTCCTCTTTATGTACAATGATATTTTGGTTTTTGGCTTTTATTTGAGCAGAGAAGGCTGCCATAGCTGATTGCCACGTATGAGCTGATGGAGAGTTGGAAGAATTGTGGATGGAACGTCGTCGTTCTTCTTGTAGTAGAAGTTAGCAAGTGGAAAGAGATCCGTTAAGATAATTGGTACCGTACCGTACCGTTTGGTAGGGTCTCATTTACCCGTTGAAATTAATAAAATCGACAAAAACAGTAGGGGTGTTAGAAACTCAATACTCCATTCTCTTTGTACAAAATCAGAAGTGGTGTTAAAAAAACTATTTGTATTATTTAGCATGATTTACCCTTGAAATTAGATAATATAAATATTATAAAAACAAATAAATAAATTTAAAAAATAAATACCATGGATTTAATGGTGTATCGAAATTTTTAAAAATCAATTAACTCGACTTATAGTATATATTCTTTTTATCTATATATTTAATAGTTTATGAATTGAACCTTATTTTTATTTTATTTAGAAATTTTTTGGCTTCAAAGTTCTTATTAGTAGAATTTTTATCGGATTTTTTTAACATAGCAAAAAAATAACTTGTCTTTTTATTGAATAAAAAAGGAAAGATAGCTAGAATTTAATATTGGTTCAAGATATGAAAATTAACCTAATATTATAGGTGTACAGTTTATAATGTAAATCTATTTTTAAATGCAAATCCATGAAAATAAGTAATATAAATTCAACTCGTGGATATCCACAAAAAAAAATTAATTCAATTTGAAATATTCAATCTACTCAGTAAAAGAAATTAAATAAATCAAGTTTATAATTTGTAAATATCATAAATTAAATTTGATACCCCGGACCCGTAGTTATTGTAGTAAAGGTGAATAAGCTTTATTAAGAGATGTATTTCTGGGTTTTTGAAGTCTTTGAATCTGTGTTGTTTTGGTCCATGCTTTGAAAAGAGAAGATTAGGAAAACAAGATGAGCGGCATCGATCATAACTCGCTGACTCTTGACTCAATTGGTATCCCAGGTCATTGAAAGCAGTCAAGTCTAGTTGGAATCGATTGAGAAAAATATCAGGTTTGAGAAAAGAATTTGGGAAAATGAAGAGGATGAGTTGGTGACTTTAGAGATTATATTTGAGAAAGATATCAAATTTTGGTTTCAAAACAGTGTTCCTGTGTTGTTTTTAAATGGCCAAGCTTTGACTGAAATATTTTCATGATATCATGAGAGCTTCGGACGACTGTCGCAGGTATGTGATAAAGCTTGTGCAGTTTGTGTTAATGAGCGCGCTGAAGTTGAAATAATTGTAGGCAATGAATATTTCCACAAAAATCACTGTAATCTTGTATCACAATAGGCTGTCAGAGGAGGAACAACACAACGTGAAAATGGGAATTGCAAACTAGATTTGTAAAATTTCGAAATAATATTTACAAATTCCTGAGAAAGAGTAGAGAGCATAACGATTTAAACAGACAATATCATACGAGCAGGAAAGTCCTAATGAAAACGTATCTTCCATTAGCATGAAAACAGCAGCTATTAGTAGCATAGTCTTAAATCCCCCCTCCCAAAAAAAAATAAAATGTGAAGTATATTAGTATATTAGCAATTGTTTGCATCCATCACTTGCTATTCTGGTGATTTTCCACTTTCCAGGGTGAATCAGCATATCATATCAGTTATATAAAAATGGACTGAGGAAAAACAACCATTTTTCTTCACCTTCAATAAATTAGAATACGCTCTAGCTTCCACAACAGTGATGCAGGCAGCGCTCAAGTGAATGAACTATGCACAATTCTGTGGTGAAAAAGGTGCTTGAACTCATGTTATTGAGGTTGGAAAACTAAAGACCCATGCATCACTACTATGAAAAGTTGCCTAAGCTAATGCAACTAGACGACAAACAATGCTTGCTTCCACATCAATCATGGTTTCTTAAACTGTGTCAGATAGTAGTCTCCTAGATTCTCAACGAGATAATCATAATGCGGACCTGGCCCATAGTCATATGCTTCATTGGTTGGTGCTGCCCGGGTTGCGCCTGAATAAACATTTCTGACACCAGCCTTGGCATTCACTTTGGTCCGTCCTTTGACAGCACGCTTGTGGTCAGAGGGAAATTCAGCAGTGAGTCTCCCCATCTGCTTCTGCAGATCAACAACTGATTCATTTGCTAGTTTCCCCTTAGCACTCTTCTTTCCATCAACAGCCTTCAGTTCCAATCTATATAATGCACAAGCATCACAATTATTGATTTCATATTCATAAAGATGCCACTCAAAATTGTTAAGTGGTTGTGGATCCATGTAATATGATCTCTTTAACCCTCCAAATTCATTCATAACTTGTTTCCTTGACTCATGCCAACCACGCCCAGTGTAATCAGGCAATGACCTTTGCTTTCTGTTCCCACTTTCAAATGCTCTGCGAGGCTTATCAAAAAAGAGCCATTCCCTAATTGTTTCACCCTTGAGAACCGATAGATCAAATAGCTCTGTGATATTAGAAGAAAATTAATTGAACATACAAAAATTGCAAAGGATTTATCAGAAGACTTATTCTTCTTCAAATAGAAATAATAAAATAGCTACTGCTCACCAAAGACATAAAGCAACATATATTAACATACCAGGTGCATTCCATGGGGACTTCGCAGTTGCAGCTCCCTCACATTCTGGAATTCCAACATCTTTTCCTTCAACCTTTGCACTAAGGGAAGAAAATAGAAGACCGTCTTTCAGACCAATTCCTCCAGGTCTCAGAATCGGACTCAGTCCAGGTGGCCCTTCATTCAATGCTACGGCATGATGAAAGCTGCTACAATAGTCCTGATACCAGTCCAACCCTCCTTGAGCAGGCCTTGGACAATCCCAAAGGGCACATTTTGGGCCTAAGAAAGCTGAAGGCGGAGGACACATGCTTGGTAGATAGCTGGAAACAAGATGGGTAGCATCCTCACCCAAATCCATGTCATTAAAACCAGTGTAAAAGTTTTGCTCAGAATTCTGAGGTAAATCAAAATGATGGTATTCCAACTGAGCAACCCCTTCCATGTTATTAATCACCATGCTACGAACTCCTGAAGGGGAGTCTTTGCATTGATCAACAAATGGGAAGACATGCTCTTGCTGATCATGATTCACACCATATCCCTGAATCAAATAAACCAGAATCACCTGTGAGCATCCTTTTCAGTTTTAGCCACACACCAAAGTTAATGCAATTATGCAAATAAAGCAAATTAGATATGCAACATTCTCAAAACATGACAAGGTAAAACTAAGCCATTTTAAGCTCCAAGTAAAAGTATTTCAAGTCTAAAAACAAACAAACACAAGGACTACAAACAGCCAAAAACTAAATCACCATGCAGTCACTAAGCAAAGAGGATAAGTTGAAAAAAAAAACATAATTTATACATCTTTTCATAGTTTGTTTACTCTTAAGCAAGACAACAGCAGGAAACATACAAAAGTAAGGAAATTTTATGATCTGAATACACCAGAAATATACCAACTTTATGCTGAGATAAGATACATTTTCTACTTATAACCTATAGAGCAGGTACTTGAGATGAAATTTTATTTCAAGAAAATCGCTCAAATGTTATTAACTCAGAAGGCAAATCATCAGACAGACTCAGACTAGAAATAAGATGAAATGTAGATAGAATAAGACACAAAGAACTGCAAATAACTGGCACCCAAGAGTAGAAGGTTATTATCCATCATTAATCTTCCATTAATATCCCAAGCGAGCGTAGAGTAAGCAAGTTTTGCATTATGGCCTATAGCAATGCATTACTGTATCCCTCAAACCTCATCCATCACCAAAACCCATTTAATACTTGTCTAAGCAATTTATTTTTTTAACTTGCACTCTGACTAGGTTCCAAGAGTCAAAAGTCATCATGGGCAACCTTTGAATCAATAAGCACAAAACAACAGACAGAGTACCCTACAATAATCTTCTTCTCCACTCTCTACCAATACTATTCCAGCCCTTGAGATTTCTTGGGGAAATTAGATTCCTTGGTTTTCTTTACAGCCTCCAATAATAAATTTGGGGGAGGAGTTGGACTAAAATCAATTACCAAAGTTGTCTCGAAGTGTATAACAAATTCACTTGTTGGGTACAAATCCAAAATTAGTGGAATTTAATTAAGATAATCTTTTTTTTTCCCTTTAGTTTAAGCGTAAATCTCTTAATTGTTCTTTCTCTTTTGTCATTTAGCGTAGGGCATAATGGCTGCGCAAGTAACTATGAAAAGCAAATACTCCTTAAATGAAGATGTGAACATTGCATGAACCCTACCATGCAATGGCCAACTCTACGTAAAATCTGAACACTGGATCAGATTTCATATTTTTGGAATAAAGCTCTAAAATTCAATTCATTACCAAATCAAGCCTTCCACCCACAAGAGTGCAGCTTAATAACATAACTGAACTGAAATCGCCAAAAACCTGACTTTCTAAACAAGTAAGGGTCAATATTTCTTTCAAGATTCCCTATTTTAAGCTGCATGAGCACTCAAGTCTGGCTTTCAACCTTGTTTAGTGATTTGATTGATAACCATGGACAGCAAACCAATGCTGTAAATATGAAAGTGACACATGCAAAAAACTATATCCAATAAAAGGGAGAAGAGAGCTGAACTTTCTACCAACACATGCTTAATTCAATTACCTTGTGACAACAAACAGCAATCGTATTCTAGATCTCCAATCTGTTTTTTCATTAGCAAAGCCTATACAGATTGTTTGTTTTTGTGGTTGAATTTGATTTTCAAACTGTGCAATAAATTGATGCTTTTTTAGGTGTTTTTCAATGGTTTTGATGTGCTGATTTCAAAAAAACAAAAAAAAACATCATTTTAATACATTTTCAATTGAAAAGCACCTTTGAAAAGCAATCTACACCGCATTACCAAACTCACACTAAACCTCACAAAATAACCGCATAAGGTTAAAAAAAAACCTACCTCTTGAAAGACGACATTGTTTCCAACTTGCAAGCTCTGATCATTAGGTTCCGGTTTTGGTGCTGCTAATGCACTAGTGGCATCATCTTCCTCCTCGCAAAGCTGCAGCAGCCTGCATATGTCCGTTGAGAATGACCCAAGACTACCACCCTATAATCCCACAAAGGTTGCAATTCACAATTATGATAATCATCCAGTACAAACAAAATATCATGCATTCTCATCACAAGAACTGAATACATGCCAAGTTCTCACATACATACATGGTATGTAAAGATATACATGGACTATAAATGGGATAAGATATTCAATCCTAACTTGTTGCAAAGAAGATGCTGGAGAAGGCTCATTGAGCTCAGCTTTCCATTCACGAAGCATCTGATGAACTTGCTCCTCAAGGACAGCCACATCAACCGTGCGGCTTTCTTTCCTTGCAAACTGCAGATCCAAGAACATCCCTTGAAGATCATCAACACGGTTCTTCGCCTTGTCCTTGAAAAGCTTATGAGATGCTGACTTACAATTGATCTTCGAACCCTTCCCCATCAGAGTAACACTCCCTTTATTCTCCACAAAACCCTACAACCAAAATTCCACTTAAGACCAGGCACAGTAGCATTTAATCAACAATGAACATAAAGCACATTTTCAAGTAAACTTAGCTTAAACCAAAATAATTCCATACTAGCCATTCAAGAAAATCCCAATTAGATTATTGTCAATAACCACCATAAACAAAAAGAAAATATTTGAATAAATTCAGTTTAAATATCAACCAATAAAATATCCTGACAAAACATATTCGGTCGAAAAAACCACCACTAACGACTGATCATGTTTTCAAAGAATTAGTATTCTCCACCAAAATAAATAAATAAACAAATAAAAGGTTTAAAATATCAATGTTAAACCTCAAGAAAGAAAACCCAATTGTCCATAGAACCCTTTGAAAGCATGGGCAATAATAGAATTCATTTTTTTAAATAAAAAAAAATTCAAAGCAGCTGAAAAATAACACAGAATCGTAACTAAATCAGCAATTCAAGAAAATCCAACATGCACCCATCTTTTTTCATCATTAGTTTTTGCACTTGAATTCTAAACAACATGCACACTTCTATAAATATTAAATTAGCAAATCAGTAAAAGCAAAACTAAATCACTGACACAAAACCATAACAATCCAAACACAGACAATAATTGGCGTAAAAATAACATAAAATCCATGATAAAAAAAATAACTTTTAAATCACTGATCATCACAAACTTACTAAGAAAATCTTTCTTTCAGTTCTCACCAAGAGAGAGCAAAAAATACAAAACAGAGAGAAAGAGAGGTGTACTTATGCAATGAAAGGTGTCAAAGAAATGGGGAAAAAAAGCTCTTTATAAGTAAATATATTCCAGACACAAAAAGCAGTAAAGATTCTTGATTTTTTTACCTTATTTTTTTGGGTACTAAATTTATTATTTTCCCATTTTCTTTGTTTTTTTCTTTTTCTAGAGGGAGAGAGATTTTGTAGAAAGAGACAGTGTGTGGGTGATGGATAAGAGAGTGTGTCTCTAACAATGGTATGTTTTCGGTGCGGGTGTGAGGGAATGTATGTACATGTACGCGGCAGAAGCTCATTAGGTGGCGATATTATACTACTTATTTGGATGTTTTGGTTTGGTTTTACCCTTATGTTTAAAGTAAATTGCAGTTTTACCCTGTGGGGTTTGACCTCCTGTGCACGTAGAGGAGATAGGTTTGGACCTTGGACATATCTGGAGTGGTTGAAGTTCTCCACTGATCATTCACCGTCTGACGTGTGTACATAATTAATATTAAACTCGATTTAACTCGTGAATCTTAGTTTCTAAGGATCGTAAATATAGAATTAAGTTTTTTTTAAAATTATTTTAAATATTCATACCATTAAATTTGGTTAAACTAATAATTCAATAAAATCTAATTAATCTATTAGATATAATTAATTTGACTAAACCTAGATAAGTTCGGTCAAATCAACTCTAATTATTTTTAAAAAATAAATAAATGAAGTCGTTTGGGAATATTACACTAGAAATACCTAATAATCTTTGGTCCGCTCTTTATGTATTATTTTGTTCTAGCAAAACCATAGATGAGTATTTATGTTATACCGAGGTTTTTTTTTTTTTTATTCGAGGAAACCTCACCTCACCGGAAAGTGCACTTTGTGGGCTCAGGTGAGGGAGTAAAACCCCGGCTGTTTCAGGCTCTTACAAGAGGTGCACGCCCTGACTCGAACTCGAGACCTGTTGTGCAGATCTCAAACCCTTTACCATCACGCTACGCCCTTGGGGACCAATGGTCTAGTGGTAGAATAGTATACCGAGGTTATTGATCAAGCCTCTTAAGAACTCTGTCCTTATTAAATTCATAGTGTTTTATAAAATTCTTAATTGAATTTCTACATTCATGTTTATTAAGGAATTTTGGAAACACGGTATCAAATTTTAGTGAAATGACATAATTTAAAAAAATATTAAAAAAATAGCATAATTTGAATATATTTATTATTAAAATCACGATTTTAAACTGTGATTATCAAAATAGAACCGCAATTCTGAATATCAATTACAATGGGCATAAAACTTCATCAGTTTTTTATGTCTACCGCTCCTTTAAAAAAAAAAAAACTCTAGAACCTTAAAAGCCAAAACTAGAACAGCTTTCAATTGCTGAAAATCGCCTTCAATCTTCTATCAAAACACTAAAACAATCTTCTCTTTGTCTTCACAAATCTTTTTATTTATTTTTTTTTGTTGTAATTCATCAACCCAATTTGGGATTTACAACCTGCCCTCCATGACAATCGGTAGAACTACATCCCTAATATAAAAAAATTAAGGTAAAATAGTTGCATTTTTTTGTTAGTTTATGGGTTTTATTGTTGGATTGAGGAATTTTAAATTTTGATTTATGATTGTTTGTGTGGTGTTTGATAATTGGGTGTTTTGTTGATGTTAAAATAATTTCGGGTTTGGGTCAAGCAATCATGTGTGTCTCAATGCAATTGGAGTTCTTTATGGAATCAATTAGGTTTGAATTAGAAAAATTATGGCCTAAGTTGAATTTTGGGGTTACTTGCCATATTTGAGAATATTTTTTAAACTAAGATAAAAAAAAAATTAATTGATGCAATTAGTTAATTTTTCAATCAATTGATATTATTAATAAAGTTATAATCGAAATCATAACAACTACAGTTTGCGTTAAATTTTGGTAAAAATTATTGTAATTAGGGATTTTGTTTCAACAAAGTTAATGTAGGTTTTAATTAATGCAATTAGATATGTTTTCATTGATATTATTAAGGTCAAAATAATAGAAATTAGGATTTGTATTGAATTTTGAGACTAATAATTTTTTTTATGAAATAGGTATTTTTATTTTACAAATTATATCTTTCAACTTTTTATGTTGTTTCATTAAGGTGGCACTGTTATTCATTGTACAAATAATAGTATCACTAACATTAACAAAAGTACTAAGTTCTTAAATGCTACTAGAGGTATGTCATTTGAAGATACCAAACAAATTATATGTGGAAGACTTGAGTTGAATTATAATAATGTTGAAATAAATATCACTTAGAGGTGTCTTGTTAGGGAACATCTGTATCGATTACATGTGATATGAATTTTGGGAATATAATGAAATATTTCATCCAAAATGGATTAAACATGATGGGGTTGTTTATGATTAATCGATCTAAACGTATAAGTTCCTATAATATGGAGCATAAAGACACTACTATATTTGTTTCTATATATGCTCGACCACTTAGACAAGCATCACATTCTACTATGTTGGCACGTCTAAGACGGTGAAAAATATGTTTATGAGAATTTATGATAAAGGTAGGATTAACACTATATACAGTGATTAGTGTAGATGACTTCTCTAAACCTAATGATAATAAAGATGAGGGTGTCATGAGTTTAGTTGAAATATTAGATAATAATGATAAGATAATAAGGCTTCATGTTCTAGAATTTGATTATAATACTATAGTTAATGATATGGTTTCTAATGATTGGTCTATTTATTGTAGGAATTCAGTTGGTAGTGTTAATTTGGTAGTTGGATAAACTTTCATCACTAAATATGATTTAATGAATGTTATTAAGAAATGACACGTTGCACATTCACTTGAATATTGAGTTCAACATTCATTCAATTATATATGAAAGAGGTATGTCATTTAAAGATACCAAACAAGTTATATATGGAAGACTAGGGTTGAATCATAATGATGTTAAAATAGATATTACCTAAAGGTGTCTTGTTGAAAAACATCAATATTTTTCTATACCAATTACATGTGATATAGATTTTAGGAATATGATAGAATTGTTCGTCCAAAATGGATCAAATATAATAGAGTTGTATATAATTAGTTGACCTAAATATAGAAGCTCCTATAATATAGAATATAGATATACTACTGTATTTTTACTCATATCTGCTCGACCATTTAGATAAACATCGTATTATATTGGTGTTGGTACGTTTAGGACAGTGGAAGATATGTTTATAAAAGTTTGTGATCACTTAGACAAGTAGGATTAACATTGTATACAGTGATTAACATAGGTTTACTCCTCTAAACTTAGTAATAATGAAAATGAGGGTGTCATGACTTTAGTTAAAACATCGAATGACAATGATGAGATAATGAGGTCTTTTGTTCTAGGATTTGATTATGATACAAAAGTTGATGACATGATTTATAATAATTGGTCTATTTATTCTAGAAATTTAGTTGGTATCGTTAATTTGGTAGTTGGACAAACTTTCACCACTAAAAATAATTTAATAAATGTTGTTAAGCAATAACACATTGCACATTCACTTGAATATCAAGTTCAATGTTCAAACCATATATTTATTTAATTACAATGTGTTCATGCACATGAATGTTAATGATACTTACAATAAGATACCATAAAAGGTTTAATTCCTTTTAAAAAAAAAAGTTGAAAGGTAAATACACATGTATCAATATATAACCTGATCCAAGATATATATATATATATATATATACACACACACACACACACACACACCATATAAAAGCAGAGTATTCAGTACGTGACGTTGTTATACCTGAGAATGATCTAAAAGATCGGGTCACAGGTTTCCAGCCTATATACTGATTTTATAAAAGAACAAGAACAAAGGAAAACAGAATATATACAGATTTCTGATGCGAATGATCAAGGCAAGACCAACAATGTCAAGATCCTTGATCAAACACAGAGCATACTTAAATATAACAAGAATAAAAAAGAATAAGAACAGATATAACAAAAATGCAGATAAAAATAAGATTAGCTTACTTAAATTTGTAATGAAAATTAATACAAGAGATATTGGTTACAAAGGAGAATGGAGATGGGTTACAGATATGAGTTATAGGGGAGAGTAAAATTTTTTGTGGAAAAATTGGTCTGTCCTCTGTGGATTTTGAAGTGGCCTTTTATAGACGAATTGGCATGGAAAGGGCCAAACTATCCTGATGAAAAAGCTCTTCAGCACCCATGTGAACCCATGTTGTATTATCTGTCTTGATTGGATGACGACAAAATAGAAATTGTCCATGTTTTTGGTGAAGCTTCCTTTGTTGTCGTCTTGTTACCGACACTTGATTTGTTGGTTTGTAATAGCAGGTAACATTTGTAGAAAAAGGCCTAAAACAGATGGGCCTAAAGACAAAAGGACTCAAAACATATGAGTCTAAAAAGAAATGGGCTCTAAACAGATGAGCCTAAAAAGGCCTGAAATACTTTTTTTTTTACGTCGCTTGATAGATTGCAGGATACCAAAACAGTCATCTTCATTATCATTGCCAAGGGAAATGGCAGGAGATGTCGAGCCAGATGAGCTGGATTGGGACAAGACCGTTTCTGGGTCTTGGCTTTGTATAATTCCTTGTACTATTTATAGGTATTCTTTCTCAATTCTAGCAGAGGCAAAGAGAGCTGTCGTTTGAGCATTTCGGGCTAAAAACTTTGATTGAGGATGAGGATCAATGATGGGAGCTTTTTGATGTTTTTGTAACCATTCTTGAACAGCTAATTTTGAACTTTTGGACTCAACTGCAAAGGAATCCCACCACTTGATTTTAAATTTGCGAACAAGTACTAGATGTCCATTTTATAGATTATAATCATAGAACCATGAACATACCCACGGAATAAAAAATTTTGTACAGAAGATAAGGAGGGAAGAAAACTTTCTTTCAAAAGGAGCTGGTTGGAAATTATTTTTGAAATGTAGATAACCATTTTCAACTAAAGGATGTTCTTTAAAAGGAACCAGAGGGGGAGATTTGTAGTATTCATGGTACTGTGGAAGTAGAAAAGCCAAGAATGGCTATGATTTTGATTTTAGATAAGGAAGGCATTAAACCATGCTTGTTGGTAATCCCAATGTGTATAGGTAGTATTGAAGTCTTGGGGGCTTGTTCGGTAGTGCATGGGGAAGGAGAGAGGTTGATGCAAGGGTTGCCCCCAATCTTTAGGGTGGATGACTTTATGAATAATGCATGTAGAGTATGCCGATTCAGTGTGATCAGAATGTAGTTTGAAGTGTTTGAATTTGACAGAATCGGTAATTTCAAGGATGGTTGCATAATAGGACTGTGGTTGAGCTAGATTCCAAGGTTTGTAGTACCATTTTGGAGGGAAAATTTTTGAAGCAGCAATGGAAGGGTTTTCATGGTAAAATCCTTCTTCCATAGTTAAAATATTTTGGAAAGCAGTTTTGAAAATATATTCGGATTTGATTTTTGAAAAACTAGTTTGTTGTAAGGAAAGGAGGGGTTTTGAAGATGAAATGCCTCCTTGGGGTTTTGAAAGTGATTTGGAAATACTACCTGTTTGAGATATGAAGTCATTGGAGGCTTGTTGGGACACTTTTTGCAATGCCAAGAGTAATTCTGGCGATTTGAATATAGTGTCAACCCAATGTTGAACTGCGTCTGTTTGTACCTATGGTGGTTTTGTAGCTTCTTCGTCTTTAATAACTGCCTTATACCAAGATTTGATAGGTTTGACGGCTAGGATGGCTGAAGACATGAGTTTTGTAGAAGGCTTGGGGCTTTCTGGTTTTGTAGGCTGTGTTTGAGGGGCTTTCCCTTGTCTTTGGCTTTTGCTTTAGGAGGCATCAGGACCTGTTTTGAAGGAATTCTCGGGTTAGAAAATCAGGGATGGAATTTGATTCTCCTTTAATGTAAACAATATCGAAATCAAAAATACTTAAAATGGCTTGCCATCAGGCAAAAATCTATTTAGAAGTAAGATTTTGGACATCTTTTTGGAGAACTTCTTTTGCAAATTTGCAGTCCACAAGTAAGAGAAATTTTTTATTTAATAAATCACTTTGAAATTTTGTAATACAAAGAACAATTAAAAGGATCTTATTTTTTATAGTAGAGTAATTTTTCTGGCAGTCATTCCAGTGGGTAGATGTATACTGGAGTATTTGTTCTTTGTTATCTTGTAGCTGTTTAAGAATTCCACCATACCCTAGGTCAGAGGCGTCAGTCTCTACAATCTCAGGAGCTAAAGGGTTAGCTAAATGGGGGAGAGGAATAGTTTGGACATGTTTCTTAATCTGTTTGACCAGGTTGGTATGGAGGTCAGACCAAGAAATGGGGTTGGTTTTTAGTATGTCATGTAAGGGTTTGGATAGATGACTAATATTGGGATAGTAGTCCAAAACATAATTAAGGCTGCCTAAAAATCTTTGCAATTGGGTTTTATCAGTGATTTTGTCAGGAAACTTATTTGTAAAGTTTAAAGATCTCTCTATTGGTGTTACGGTACCTTGACAGATGTAATGACCTAGGAAACGAACACGGGTTTGAAAAAGAGAAATTTTTGTTTTAGTAACAACTAAACCATTTTGTTTGGTAGTATGGAAGAAGGTATGTAGATGCTTGAAATGTTGTTCCATGGAATGTGAAAAAATGAGCACGTCATCGATGTAAACAATGCAGAAGTTTGAATGTGCACTGAATATGTCATTCATGATGTGTTAAAATTCAGAGGTTGCATTTTTTAAGCCAAAGGGCATTACATTCCATTCATATTGGCCAAAAGAAACTGTAAAAGCAGTTTTGTATCTATCTTTGGGATCAATATGGATTTGCTAAAATCCAGATTTCATGTCAAACTTTGAAAATATAAATGCGGAGTGTAATTTTTGTAATAAATCTTTTTTGTTAGGGAATGGATACCTGATCCATTTTAAAGCAGAATTTAAAGGTTTGTAGTTGATCACCAGTCTTGGTGTGCCCCTTTCGATATCAGAATTTTTATTGACATAAAAGGTCGCACACGACCAGGGTAATCGAGACTTTTGGATAAGACCTTTAGACTCGAGATCGTGGATTTCAAGTTTGCAATGTTGTTCTAAATCTGCATTCATTTGTATAGGTCTTGCTTTTGATGGTATGAGTTTTTCTGAAAATGTATCTTCATAAGAAAGATCAACGATGTGTTGTTTTCGCTTCCAAAAAGCATTAGGTAAGTTTGAACATATCTGTTGTTCAATCTTATTTTGGAAATCAAGGATTTTCTTTTGTAAATCAGAACTTTGTAATTGTTTGTTGATACGACAAAAAGAAACATGGTTTTGTAAATCATGTAGATGGAATTGTTTCCCATGAATCAGTGCATTGATATGATAGGTCTGTATGGAACATGCTTTAATCAAATTTAAATTTCTAGTCTTTGATTTTTCTAAGAATGGAAAAATAAGTTTGGTGTTGTTGATTTTGGAAGTAATACAATTATGATGTGCTTGATATGGAGTAATCATGTCAATAAATGGAGTGCCAAGAATGATGGTATAATTGATGTCTTTTGTAACAACAAAAAATGTTTTAAGAGAAATGCCTTTGTTGAAAACGGAGGCTTGGGTTTTTCCTGAAATATGTAATTTGGAATTATTAGCAGCAGAGAGTTTTTCAGAGGTATTTTATAAAAATCTTTTTGGAACCACGCCTTCTTTGATACAGTTTAAATCTGCACCTGTGTCAAATAAGGCAATAGTGTCAAGCTTGAAATCTTCTGAGAAAACAAGATAAATTCTAATTAAATATTTCTTGGAAGATTTAAGAAATCATCTGGAATATGCTCAATACTTGTAAGTGTATGTGGTAATGCATGAGATTCAATGGTTTGATCTTTTGTATCAGACTCAATATCAGACTGGCTTTTAATTTTGGACAGAAGGTGTTGTAATATGGCAAAGTCTTTCTGTTAGGCCTGCTTGAGGATTTGCAATTCAGATTTGAGGGTTTTGATTTCAGAATGTAATTCTGGAATGGTGACTATGGTTTTGGATTTCTTTTTGCCAAGGATCTTTGTAAGGTCATAGGTATTGGTGCTGGTAGAAGGTAATATAGAGCGGTTAGGTGGGGGTTGCTCTGGTTGGCTAAAGTCTTTCAATAATTTATCCAAATAGGTTTTTTGAAGTTGAGGATCATCAAGTCGTTTGATAGCCTCAAGAATGAATTCCTGATCTTGGGTCAAGACATTGATTTGTTTAGAATTTGTAGAGGCATCTGACGTAACACTAGTGGTTGCTATTTCATCGATTTGAAATTCTTCTTCAGAAGTGTCTGAAGGAGAGTGATCAGTGTCTATAACCTCAATGTAGAGATTTTGTATTTGGTTGATGGTATCTTCATCTATTTATAGTTCATAAAGTTTGGTATTGACCTTGCAGAAATGGGATATATGTCCTTTCTGGTTTAGAATGGAATTGTTGTCGGTTTTTATGTACTGATCGTCTACAAGGAGATCTCTGGCTCGAATATTTTTTGGGTTGTCAACAGTTTCCACTACAAGAGGGTTTTTTGGTGGAAAGGTCGAACTGGTGGCAGAAACTACCAAGTTCTTGTATGGTACGTTTCATTTTCCACTTTAGGTGCTTCTGGAGTTTAAGATCCTGACAGATCTTCAGACCTTCCTTTTGAGTAAATCTTACAAGTTCATCATATATGAGCTGGTCATATGGTATGGTTTTTGTTGTAAAGGTATCTTTGATTTTGTTTCTAACCTTTTCTCTAAGAGAATAGGTAGTCCTGCAAGGAATTTTTCTTTACAAAAGGGTTGGTTTGAATCTTCCCTAAGCATGACACGGGTAAGGAAGGTGTTTTTGTACCATTGAAAGTCACTTAGCTTCTTACATCTAAGGTTGGAAAGGAGTTCAGCATTTTTGTCTTTCAAATGGGAAGGGTCTCCAACAAAATATAAGGAAATTGTAAGAATAAGGGTTGACACAGCGTCTTGGATAGTGTTTCCGGATGGGTCAAGGATGGGTGTTTGGTCCTCATATTGTGAAAAGAGTTTAGGATATTTAGGTGATCGGTTTCAGTGAGATGGTAATCCCACCATCCTTTTAACTGGGCAGAGAAACCAGCAATAAGGAGCTCAACAATAACTTTATCTGGGGTTCCTGTTTGGGTTTTGTAGGCATTGGCTGCCATAGTCATTTGTTGGAGGGTGTTGAAGATATTATATTCGGACAGTCCATCTATATTCCATTCATAGAGGGAAGAGGCATTATATTTGTGTTGAGTAAGGATAGTTGGTTCAGTAGTTATGGAAATGTCTAGGGCAATGGTTGTTTTGAGAGTTTGTCAGGTAAGTCTGTTTAGGGTAAGAGGTTGGTTTGGAGAAGTACCTTCATCAGAAGACTCCCCGGAGCCATTTTGTAAAGTGTTGACTTGATTTGTGGAGGTAGAAGGGTTGGTTATTTATGGTGTGTCTGGGACAGTTAAAGACGAATTGTCAAGGTGTTGTAGATGTGTTTTAATAGCTCTAAGAAAATCTGTTTGGTTTTCTTGGATTTGTGTTTGGCTGGTTTTTGTAATTTGGTAAGGTTTGAAGACTGGGTTTTTTAGTTTTAAGTCAGTTGAGGTTTTAATGCCAACTGAACTTATAGTAGTTCTTTGTATTTGTTTCTCTAGTTGTGTAAGCTGCTTTCCCAAGGTATTAAGGTTGGTGTTTGTAAAGTTGTTTTGGTTAATGATGTGTTTTGTATTGGAAAGGGCGTCATCAGTAGATAATTTGTAAGGAGCTGCCTCGACAGTCTGGTTATTGTGGGTTATCTGGATATTTCTCAAAGGTGGATGTTCAGATTCAACTGTAGGTCCACTGGTGAGGTTCCATATAAAGGTTTTTGACCTTGATGTGACCGGGCATGCATGTTTAATGGATGCAAAAAGATATGGAATGTGATGCTCAGATGCATAATATAATTCAAACCAATCAAAAAATAGAATCTGTATTTTGTGTAACTCAATGAAATTATAAAATTGTTGTTGTATTTCACTTCTGTGTTCGAGAAAGTTTTGAAAAAACCAAATTCGTTTTGTAGAGTTACAGGTCGAATAAAAATCCTCTTTGAAAAGAGTTTTGTCAAGAACAAAATGTTTCTCTGAAGTCAAAACATTCAGCTCGTTTTGGATATTTTCAGTAATAGCTGAAAAGGTTGGTGAATATTTGTAGTATAGTCTGCATTTTGGAAATTAGGAGAAGGGATATCGGATGTAGATTTTCTTGGAAGGTTTTTGTGATAAGGGATATTGATAACAGAAGGGATTTTGGAAATTCTTCCCAGATCTATTGTACTGAAAGAGGAAGAGGCTTCTGAGAATCTGGAACTTGTAAAGTGTTGGTGGAAAGATAGTTTGACTTTTCTATATGTGTATTGGGTAATATTTTTAATTTGGACATTGGGTTGAGGTGGTAGTGGTATTTCTGGTGGTGCTGCACCTTCAAGGATCCAATCTTCTGATAGGGATATGTCTTTCCATTGGATTGCTTTTGGGACAACAGTGTTTGAGCGGGATAAATCTGTTTGTAGTAGGAGTGTTTAGCCTTTATGAGATTGAAATTTGTGGTTGCTGGCAAAGGCTGAGAACATGGCTTTGTAATGGATTTTGAATATGAGAGCAACAGGGATAGATCCTTCGAGCATATCATAATTGTGGGTCTTTATTTGTAGTAGCATACTTTGCAAGATATTTTTGTCTTTGAGGGATATGGTTATGTTTGGATAACAGTCGAATGATACCAGACCACTACAAAGGCTAGACTCAATAGAACTGAGGAGGGAGTCTTGGAAGTTTTGAAACCTAGCATCACGGAGGACAATTAAAATGGAGGTGTTTAACCCTTTTTTTGTAAGGGGTTTTATTCCGACTTGGATAAGGCCAACATGAATATATTTATAGTTCCAGGCGAGATGTTTTTGTAGGGATTTTTGAGAGAGGAGTTGAATGGTTTCAAAAGGTTTGGTAAGCTGAATATCTCGTTCTTCAGTTTTGATAGTAAAATCTGTTTTGAAAATATCATATTTAGATTTTTGGTAAATCTGTGTTTGAGAAATTTTTGGAATTTTCCAGTCATCAATGTTTTTTGTAAAGTCTTCAATAGTTATTTCTTCACTTTGTACTATTCTTCTGCTTTCAGAAGATTCAGAGGTAGAGGAAGCCGAAATAGAAGTAGTCCTGTGAAAGACGGAATCCATAAAAAGAAAAGATAAACTAGGAAACAGGCTGCAGGTTATATGGATTTATTACCCTAAAACTCAAACGGGACTTACACCATTCAGTTGCATACCTATAGTCTAATGGTCTCTTGTTCTTTCTAAGAATACTGACTTTTATGTTACTATTCCTATCCAGATCCCAGTAGGCTCTGATACCAGATAAAAGCAGAGTACCAGATAAAAGCAGAGTATTCAGTACGTGGCGTTGTTATACCTGAGAATGATCTAAAAGATCGGGTCACAGATTTCCAGCCTATATACTGATTTTATAAAAGAACAAGAACAAAGGAAAGCAGAATATATATATATATATATATATATATATATATATATATATATATATATATATATATATATATATATATATATGGAATTCAAACTTCACCAAAAGCTAGCTACAAGACCCACCACCCCATGGATTTTAGCTTATATAAATAAATATTATATATTTCATAGAGACTCGATCTTCAATTTGAAAAATCAAAATGTTTTATGAATTACTTTATTAAACTTGGATAGCTTTTGAGCATTGTCTAGCCAACAATGAAAGTAGTAATATATTCTGATGTATATCTTTCATTTTAAGAATAAAAAAATTAATTTAAATAATATCCCAAAGATAGTCTTTTTTTTTTAATCTTTTTAACTAAATTTTTCTATGAAACATTCCCCCCTTAGAAAATAAATGGTCAATGAAACATTCCCCCCTTAGAAAATAAATGGTAAAATCACGACGTTATATGCAATATTTTGATACAAAATTCAACAGCTACGTACAATTGAAGAACAATTTTATTTACTGCCACACTCAATCATGTTAGGTGTGTTTCACTTTCAAGTTTCACCCACTAATCCAAAATAATTAAGATAATAATCAATCCTAATTAATTATTATATACAACTCTATGAATGCTGCATTGCATGTGTGTGTGTG